>ERZ827496.181-NODE-181-length-93928-cov-67.823506_pt1 | contig 93928 bp, 82 predicted proteins | sample MGYA00519769_ERZ827496 | MGnify/ENA primary metagenome ERZ827496 (study PRJEB31778, sample SAMEA3449327) | human gut metagenome | biome: human gut; feature: human-associated habitat; material: faeces | place: United Kingdom | collected 2010/2012 ...
CGACCGCAGCGGTAATTGGCTTGAATGTAGACCCCGGACACCACACTTGCCGGAACCGATTATACATTGGCTTATTCTCATCCTCGTTAAGCGCAGTCCACTGTTCACTGGACAATCCCATAATAAAATCGTTATTGTCATATGACGGTGTGCTGACCAAAGCCAATACTTCTCCGGTATAAGGATTCATAGCCACTGAGCAGCTTTTATCTTCCTTAAACTGTTCGTACAAGGAAACCTGCAAATTGGCATCTATCGTAAGCTGAATATCCTGCCCATGCTGTACCAGAATACAAGCCAGTTCCTCCTTCTCTTTGCCTTCCGAATTTACAATGTAAATCCTGCAACCGTTCTGGCCTTTCAGTTCACTCTCAAATAATCCCTCCATTCCGCTTCTGCCGATTACACTATTGGCTGTATAGCCTTCTCCTGCATGTTCCTCTAAATCTTCCGCAGTAACGCTTTGAACATACCCGACCAAATGTGCAGCAGCTTCCCCTAATGGGTATTCACGCACTTCAACATCAGATATCATCACTCCGGGAATTTCCAGCAACTTTTCATGTCTTTCCTTTTCTTTCAGCACCTCTTCGTCCGGTTCAATCTTCATCAACTCGATTTCTTCAACCCTCGGAATGGTTTTTATCGGCACAAAGGAATCATCCTTTACCCACTGTGCCGACAGCTTCTTTTCTATCGCTTCCGGAGTTGTTTCCAACAGTTCTGCAACCTGTGCGATTGCTTCCTCTCTGTTTTCCAACTTGCCCGGAACGATTCCAACCGAAGAAGCTATACCTTTTCCTGCAAGGACACGTCCGTTCCTATCCAGAATTTCTCCTCTTACTGCCTGTGTAGTGGAAACTCTTACTTTATCTGTAGAAGTCAAATTCGGAAAAATCATGGAATCATCCCAAACCAACTTATATCCATCTTCGCCCTTTAGGAAGAGTGCTTCATTCTCAAAGCTGATAGTTCCTGCAACTGTATCAAAAGAAGTCTGGTAGGTTACCGCCATTTGCTCCTCATCATATGTCAGAATTTCAACCATCATATTCTGCACCTCAATGCCCTCATAAATAGCTGAGTTTCGTTTTACGAAATCCTCCTGACTGACATTCCCCGATGCCTCAATATGTAGCATCGCATACATTTCTTCATACTCCTGTTTTGGAATATGATCCATGTACTCCACCAGAAGTTCTTCCGGTGTCCTCCAGGCATTTTCCTTTGTTGCCAACATTCCTGCCACGCATACTGCAGAAATTACCGCAGCTATTCCTATAACAGCAATCGCAATCCATAGGAGCCTGCTTCTTGTTTTCTTTCGCTTGTTTCTGCTTTTTCCTTTCTTCATATTGACCTCCATTCATTTTGCTTTGCTGATATGGTCATATTATATTTTCAATGTACGCTATATCTTCAAAATATTACATTCGTAAGATTTTGAAATAAAAAAATTTCTCTTTGCTGGGTATATCGTACTATGCATTCCTCCCCTCTTTTTATTACGCGTGTAAGATTTCGCAACAAAAAAATTTCGTCCGCAATCCTGCTGCACTTGTATAAATATTACATCAGTAAGATTTATAAGTCAAGTTATCTTTATACAAAAAGGCTCCTGCCGGGAGGTATCATACATTTTCGCAAAAGTGATACCTTTTAGCAAAAGCCTATTATTCAGCAGAGTCTCAAAACACCCCTCTGCTACGATATTCAAATGATTCATTCATAAGGCAACAAAACACACATCCATTTTTGCTCCTTAATATCCCACAAACCGCAGAAAATCAAGGTTTCCTTGAAAGCAGACAGACGGTTTCAATATTCCCCTGAACTTTGATTTTATACTGCATAGCGAAAGTATGCAATAGGTTTTCAAAGTGGGGTAATGGTTTTATCCCCTGTTGACTATCCCTATGTTTAAAATGTCATCAAAATAGATACCAAAATCACATCTACGATTCTTTCCATATTGACATTGCCATTCGTAACCAATACACGTCCACCACCAGAAATAGAATCCGCCTGCAAATTATCAAATTCTAATTCTGAAAAACCGAACTCTGTCCCCAAGATACGATAATACTCACAGTTCGATTCAGTGATAATCTCACCCGAACGTTCAATTATATGCATTGGCACATTTCTCATAGTTGCAATCTTACATGCATTCCACAAAATCAATTCTCCATATGATGACTCCACATTTTCTTTAATCTGATCTATATTTAATCCGTACTCAAGCATATATGGTAAGTAGAACTGCACATTTTCTTTGTCCCAATAACTTCCTACATTCCAACAGATAACTGCATCAAATTGAAGATCCTTTAACACTCCTAAATAGAATTCTTTAGCAACAACATCCGTTTCGATAAAACATACATCAGCATCCGGTATCTTTCCTACCGAATAACCTTTTTGCTGTATTAATTCTGTTGCTTTTTTTATACACTCATTATTCTTCTCAAGTGCAATTACCTTGTGACCGTTTGCTAATAATGCCAACGTGCTATATCCAGTGCCACAACCAACTTCCAAAATGGTGTTATAGTTTTCTATCTTTTTCTGCATCCAATTATAATATTTTTTTTCATAAAAATATTTTGAACTTACTTCCCACTGCTCAGCATACTCTATTTTTTTATCCACGTTTTCCCTTCTTCCTCTTTTGCGAAAAAGTATCCTTTCGCCAAAATGTATATTTCTTATTCTCAAAAGCCTATCCCCTGGGGTAAACATCCGGTTATATCATCACTCTACGGAAACAGAAACACACATCCATTTTTCTTCCAAAATCGCAGAAACCTTTGATTTATTGGGCTTTTCTTGACAGCAGACAGACCGTCTCCACATGCCCCGTATTCACAAACTGATCCACCGCACATGCCTTTTTCACATAATATCCATGCTCCTGCAAAGTCACAAGATCTCTTGCGAGGGAGGTTGGCTTGCAGCTGATATAGACGATCTCGTCTACACCGTAGTTGATGATCTTAAGGAGCGCCTTTGGATTGATGCCATCTCTCGGTGGATCGAGGATGATGAGATCCGGTTTTTCCTCGATGGTGTCGATGACCTTTAGAACATCGCCTGCGATGAATTCGCAGTTATCAAGTCCGTTGCTCTTTGCATTTTCTCTTGCAGCTTCGACTGCTTCTTCTACGATCTCTACGCCGATAACCTTGGAGGCAACCGGTGATAACATCTGGGCGATCGTTCCGGTTCCGCTGTATAAGTCGAAGATCAGCTTGTCCTTGGTATCTCCGGCATATTCACGGGCTTTGCTGTACAGTCGTTCCGCGCTCTTTGTATTTGTCTGGAAAAATGAAAATGGTGAGATCTGGAAATGCAGTCCCAGCACCTCTTCCTCGATATAATCTCTTCCGTATAACAGCGTTACCTTCTCCGGCACAACAGCATCCGCCAGAGAATCATTTGCCGTATGGAGAATACCAACGATTGTTCCGTCAAGCGGAAGTGCCAGAAGCCCTTCTACATATGCATTCAGATCCAGATTCTCTAATCCGTCCGTGCTGGTTACAAGATTTACCAGAAGTCCGCCATTTGTCTTGGACTGGCGAAGCACCAGATGACGAAGCAGTCCTACATGCTGCATTTTCTTATGATAAGACAGTCCATGCGCCCTTGCGAATTCCATCGTATAAGAAACGATCCTGTTATAATCTTCGCTTACGATCACGCAGTTGCAGACAGGAACGATATCGTACATGCTGTTCTTCTTATGAAGTCCTAGTACCAGCGGACCATCCTTATATTCGTCGCCAAATGAATACTCCATCTTATTCCGGTATGCAGTTGTAACTGGCGAGCCGATGATGCCCTCCCAATCATATGGATGTGCCTCTGAATCGATCACACCGTCTAACAGCTTCTTCACCTGTCCTGCCTTTAATTCCAACTGATGCTCATAGCTCATGGTCTGGTATGCACAGCCGCCGCAAATGCCAAACTGTGGACATGGTGGTACTGCATCTTCGATCTCGGAGCGTTCCAGCACATCCAACAGACGTGCTTCTGCCTTATCCTTCCGCACCTTGGATACCATACAGGACACCTTTTGTCCGGGCAGTGCTCCCTTCACGATCACTTTTTTGCCATCCAGTTCAAAGCTTCCCTTATTTGGGAAATCATAGTCTTTTATAACACCTTCTATAATCTCTCGTTTCTTCACAGCCGACCTCTTTCTTGTCTCTAATAATCTCTACTCCTCCCGGTCGCCCCACATATCTTCAAATATGCTGCGCATCCGACGTTTCGGTTTCAGTTCATTTTCCGCAAAAAATGGTGTTCCATGCTGGTCAAATTCCAGCAGCATGTATTTGCCATTCATGCCATCACGCGGATATGCCAGACTGCCCGGATTTACGATATAAGCTCCGCCATATCGTTCCAGATTCTGGACATGCGTGTGTCCATACATCACAATATCGTAACCATCATATTTGATCAACTCCTGTAAGCGGTCCGTTCCATAATGGACACTGTATCGGTGTCCGTGCGTGATAAATACCTTATACCGGCCGATCATGAATTCCTCCTGCATCGGAAGATCGGAATCCCAGTCGTTATTCCCGGCAACCATGTGTATCGGACAGGTTACGTTATCATAAATATATTCTTCATCTCCGCAGATATCTCCCAAATGGATAAACATATCGATGTCACCCACCGTATCTAAGACATCCCGGATCGTATTGGTTCTTCCATGTGTATCACTAATTATCAGTATTCTCATTTATAACTTCCTTTATCAAACGAAGTGCGTTCCCTCTGTGGCTGATCGTATTCTTTTCTTCCGGTGACAACTCTGCTGTGGACTTACCATACTCCGGCAGGAAGAAAATAGGATCATATCCAAATCCATTCTCGCCGCGTTCTTCATATCCAATGATTCCTTCGATCGTGCCACGTCTGGTAATGGTCTTTCCATCCGGAAATGCAGCCGCGATCGCGCATACGAATCTTGCTGTACGCTTCTCATCCGGAACACCGGCAAGCTTGTCAATGATCGCTTTATTCTTGATCCGGTATGAAGTATTTTCACCCATAAATCTTGCAGAGTAGATTCCCGGTGCTTTATCGAGATAGTCTACCTCCAGACCGGAATCATCTGCCAGCACCAGACAATTTGTCATCTTACGGATTGCCTCTGCCTTGATGATGGCATTTTCTTCAAATGTCTTTCCATCCTCTACGATATTAGCCTGAATTCCGGCTTCCTTCATCGACAGGATCTCATATCCACAATCCGCAAGGATCATGCGGATTTCTTTCATCTTATTCTCATTACCCGTAGCAAAAATCAATTTCTTCATCTTGTCTTCTCCTTTTCTATTCAATCCCCCACATCCGTGAAGGCTTTCAAACAGACATTACAGTCATTCTCCTGCTCCGCACTCGACCACTTCGTGCCATACAGGCTGATATAGCCCTCGCCATCCGTGATATCGAAGTTCGCCGTTTTCTCATCATTATTATATTCGATTGCGATCGGCATCGTGGAATCCTGTGTGTTCACATGCACAACTACCGCAAATTTCCGGTCATCCGGAAGCGGTACTGCCTCATTTAGATTGATCGTATAATAACCCTCGTACTGCATTTCACCGGATGCCACCTTTGTCCGCTGCTGCAAGTCGGATACATCGGTAAAATCCGTCACAACATACACATCATATGTCGTTTTCGGGCCTGTCGCATAGAAAGAAACTGCCTTTAATGTCTCGTTCTTTCCAGCCGTATAGACATTTGCAAAATAGGCCTCCGGCCTGTCGTCAAATCCCATCGTTCCGACCTCGCCCATCAGATCTGACTGATAGATCTTGTCGTAGTTGTCACTATTTCCAAGCTTCGTATATACTACGCTATTCATACCGATATTGGTATCATAATAAGAGATATAAAAGAATCCCTCGTCACCAAAATCCTGCCCCCAGCTATTCTTGCAGATAAATGCGCCGTCTCCCGCCGGTTCTGTATTAAAATATTCCTTCGGATAGTTGTCATCCCAGCCAACGATCACCACGTCATGATTCGGCGTCTGATCTCCATCATAATAATAGGAACTGCGGTTTCTGTTATAGTAATAAGAACTACTCGTTGCATTCTTCATATCACAGTAAATAACCGTTTCCACACCGCCATATTTGTATACGGATGATTTGATTGCCTCGTAATTCTTGTCCTTCAGGATGATGGCTTCTTCCAGATGCTTTACCGCCGACAATCCATTTACCGTCTGGTTATCACCATACGGATCATCTTCCTCAAGCACCGGTCCCTGCCATGCCGCAAGATAGGCTATACTCATATAATATTCGCCACCGTCAAATGGGCTGACATTAAAGCTGTTATTCATTGCCATATGATCAACAGAAAACACCAGATTTTCAGCCGGACGGATCGTACTTTCCAGTGCCGCAAGTGATGCAAATGCCCAGCAGGTTCCATAGATACCCTGATCTCTTACAAGAGATACACGATCATGTTCTCTCATGTCATATGCAGCCGGAAGCTTTTCTTCCTCGGCAATCTTTTTTAACACCGCAGCATTTGTCTCCAAATTGATATTACAGCTGTAGTTTAATGCCTCGCAGATCTCATTCACCGGCACATAGATGATATCATCCTTTTTCTCCGGCTTGTCGATTGCCTGTATTGCATTTCCATTGATATTTACCACATCCGAATCACCATAAACTTTAACAAGGCTGTCACCTTTTGCCAGTGTGATCGTTCCGTTTTCATATACATTTACCAGACAATCCAGTTTATCGGTAAATGCTGCGATTGGGATCATCAACTGCAACCGATCACTGAAATATGCCTGATATTCCGCCTCTGTGATCTTATTGTCATTGATATATAACGTAACACCCTTTTCATTTGCACTTGTTACGATCTCTTTCATCATTGCCTCGGCCGCAGCCTCCGAACCGTCGGTCTTTTCCACGCTCACATCCGGATGCCGGAAGAAGCCCAGATAAAGCAATACACTCAAGATTGCAACTGCTACCGCTATCAAAAACTTTTTCAATTTGGTCTCACTTTCTCTTTGGCGGCTTCGGTCCCATGAACTGATAGAAATATGATTTGATCATACCATTGTAGATCTTACGGTTCTTATCCGCCTTTCTTCCTATATATTTCTCCGCCTCACTGTATGACGTGATCAGGAACATCGACCAGTCATCCAGCCGTCTGAAACTTTCCCCGATCGTCTTATATAATTCCGGAAGGTCCTCCCGATCCTCGAGACGTTCACCATATGGCGGATTTGTAATGATAAAGCCATATTTTTTCGGATGCCTGAGATCCTTTACATCTCTCTGTTGGAAATGGATATGTTCATCCACTCCCGCTGCTCTGGCATTCTCCATCGCACACTTCACCATTTCATTATCCAGATCGTAGCCCTGAATATTCATCTTCACATCATGGTCGATCATGTCATTTGCTTCATCGATCGCATTGTACCACATCTTCTTATCTCCGACCTTCGCCCACTCGGAAGCCAGGAAATCCCGGTCGATGCCCGGTGCGATCCTTGCTCCGATCATAGCAGCCTCGATTGGAAATGTTCCGCTTCCACAGAATGGGTCGACCAGTACACGATCCTTGTTCCACGGTGTCAGCATGATCAGTGCCGATGCCAGGGTTTCTGATATCGGGGCCTTACCAACCAGTTTCCTATAGCCACGTTTATGAAGAGATACTCCTGATGTATCTAACCCTATTGTAACAATATCCTTAAATATAAATACACGAACCGGATATTCTGCTCCATCCTCTGTGAACCATGATACATGGTAGGTCTGTTTCATACGCTCTACCATAGCTTTCTTCACGATAGACTGGATATCAGATGGACTAAACAACGCACTCTTGTTTGATGTAGCCTTGGATACCCAGAATTTTGCATCACGGGTCAGATACCGCTCCCATGGAATACTCTTGGTTCCTTCAAATAATTCATCAAATGTTACAGCCTTAAAGCTTCCGCACTTGATCATGATACGTTCAGCTGTACGAATAAACATATTTGCTCTTGCAACCGCATCTTCTTCTCCTGCAAATGTAATTCTTCCGTCTTCTACCTGAACGATCTCATATCCAAGATCCAGGATTTCTTTTTTCAATACTGACTCCAATCCAAAATGACATGGAGCGATCAATTCGATTCTGCTCATATGCTTCCTTTCAATCACAAGTGCCAGATTCAGACATTTCTGTCCAAATCCAGCACTCCTTTTCTCTTATATCTTTGTTTCTGATTTTATTTTCTGCGTTTATTTATAACAACGATTCCGGCAAGCCCCAGTGAAATGATCATACCTGCAACTGCTGTCTTCATAGCAAAATCATCTCCTGTCTTTACTCCGGTGTTCTTCTGGTCATCCGGCTTATCGGCATCTGTTTTCTCTGTTGTTTGGTCCTCCGTTGATACAACTTCTTCGGATTCTGTTGTCACATCTTCCGTTTCATCCTGAGTATCATCCGTTGACTCTGTCGTTACATCTTCCGTTGTATCATCGGTACGATCTTCTGTCGTAGTTGTAGCTTCCGTTGTATCCTCTGTCGTTGCATCTGTAGAAGCTTCCGTTGTCACGTCTTCTGTTGTCACATTTTCTGTTGTTCCACCATCCGGAACAGACATTTTAACCGTTACTTTTGTTGCTCCCGATGCATAATAATTTGCTGTTTCCTTATATCTGACGTAATAATCACCGGCAGAAATGCCTGTGATCGTATTTGCTGTGATCGGCTTCCATACATTCTGGTCAACGGAATATTCCATGGATACATCAACATTTTTAATGGAACCGTCCTTTTTCCCTTTTGCACTTTCATTTTCTGTCGTAAGACCGGTTGGTGCTGTCTGTGGTGCTTTATCGATCGTATAATTCTTTACGGTTTCTCCGTGATAAGTCTTACCCTTTGCTGTTATTTTTACGCTTGCTGTTCCTGCATTGATATTATCTGTAAATGTACAGGTATAATCCGTTCCTTCTGTCAGATCTCTTCCATCGTATGTGACAGTCACTGTTGGCTCTTTTGCTTTTCCATCATATACATAAGAAGTCGGGGCAATGGATACAGAAACTGTCGCATCTGTCAGCCGGCGATAACGAAGCTCTACGCTTCTCGCCTTTGTGCCTGTTTCATCTAATATCGTATTATAGGAATTCGGCTGTCCATCCAATGTGTATCCAGCCGGAAGAAATTCCTCAATACCGCCCACAGCTTCATCTAATGAAAGCAACCCATAATTGCTTAGTCCGCTTGGCGAATTTGTAATCTTATAAACAGATGTCTGATCCATCTGCAGCTTTTCAAGCCACCATTCTGTAAATGCTGCACCATCATGTTGCTGTTCTATATTACTGTTTACCAGTTTAATGCCACCCTTTGCATACCATCCAAGCTGCGTAAGATCTGCTCTCACATTTTCAAATGTTAATGTATGTTCATTCCCTGTCGCTGCATTCCTTATATAGCCACTATATTCTCCATTTTCTATCACAAGCGAACCCATGATATCGAAATGAACAGCCTTTAACTCCTTCTTATTCAGATCAATCGTAAGATTCTTATTCCCCGCATCAATATATGTTGATGTACTCTCACAATTATATAGAAGCTTCAGTATATCACCGTTTCCGGCAGCCGCCGCTGCATCTTCCAGTTTAGAATAAGTGCCCTTTGCTGTTCCACTTGCATCCTCTACCTCGATGCATTCTACCGGATCATTACAATCCACGCAGGCTCCATCCTTCACCTGTGAATGTTCACATGCCGCCTGTGTCTCTGCCAGTCCATTTGCCCCTGCAAATGCTGCTACTGCAAAAAAACCTGCCGCAATGATCGTTCCTAAAATTCTTTTTCTCATTTACCCTATATCCTTTCTTTTCTAAAAAAATAAGTACCTCCGGAATATCCTGTGATACCCGCCAATTACCCTGTCCATATTATACATACTTCCCCCTGCCACCACAAGTAAATTAAACAAAAAAATCCCGGTCATGCACTTCCTTAACAGGTTCTGTCATGTCCGGGATCGATCTATTCTGTTATTCTCATTTTCAAACCACATTTTCTTCTCTTTCATAATGGCTAGTTACACCCTCTGTCAGCGGTTTTTCGTCAATGCTCCTTTATACTGTACGATTCCCCCAACGGTATTGATCACCTTATATCCTGCCTGCGACAGCAGTCTCGCTGCCAGTGCACTGCCGCCTCCATACTGACAATATGTGAGCAGCACTTTATTTTTAGGAAAATTATAATTACCATACTGGATATCCGACAATGGTACATTGACTGCCATCGGTATGTGTCCTCTCAGGAATTCTTCTTCGGTACGAACGTCCACGATCACCCCGCCATAGCGGACTGCTTCCTGCATGATATCGCGGACCGGTATGTTGTGAAATCTCATCATTTCACCCCCTGGCAAATGTTCCTGCTATATGGATTCCTATATATTCATCATATGTATCTTCCATCAAAACGTGCGGCATATTCAGCGTTTCTGCCACAATTCCCGTCTTATTTCCGCCCTTGTCCGTTGTACCCTGTCATGCCATAATCCGTACCAGTGCCATTCGACGTATAACTCTGTGAATAATTCTGTGATCCGGGATTCTCCTGCTGCCGATATGGATTCACTCCAGTTTGCGGATATGGATTAACTCCAGTTTGCGGATATGGATTCATCCCCTGCGCATAGCCATTACCCGGATACTGGTTCATCTCCTGCACATAGCCATTACCCGGATACTGATTCATCCCCTGTGTATAACCACCATTGTATGGGTTGTAATTTGTATTCTGCATATATCCTCCGGCCTGACCATATGCATCACCACCCGGATAGCCCGGATAACCCGCCCGGTAATCCGGTTGATCTGGATAATAATATCCTCTGCCCGGTCTGCGAAAATCCATCCGGTACATCCCATAATCTGCAGTCTCCGGTCTGCCGTCAATTCTGCGGTCATGCGCTGAACAGTAAAAGATCAGAAAAATTGAAAGTACATACATCACTCCAAGGATCAGGAATACCCATGCCTCCGAAATATATCCATACGATGCCGCCATCACAAGATAGTCATATAAGCCATGAATAAATACCGGCACGATATATGCCCATGCCATAAATCCGATCATACCCGCACGGTCACCTGCATATGCCGCTTCTCTGCCCTTCGCATAAAGTGCACCCATGATAACACCTACCGTACAATGAAGTGGAATAGCGGTAAATGCCCGGAGGATGCCCGTTCCGATTCCGCCGGAAGCAACATATAAGATATTTTCCAATATAGCAAAGCCAAGAGATGCACAGACCATATAAATAACTCCATCATAGCTGTGCTGAAATTCTCTGCTTTTCCATGTAGTGCAGACCGTTACCAGATATTTCCCAAGCTCCTCCACAATTCCGATTACCAGAAAGCAAAGCACCAGCAGCATCGTCTGATGATCCGTATCTGTCTGTGTAACGATTAACTGCCCGATAAATTCTGCGATCACTGCCGGAATGATCGTACCTGCACCAAGTGCCAGAAGCAATACCATTAATTTGGCCGGCGGCTTCTCTTTCCGGTCTCTCATATATATAAAACCCAGCAGGATCAATGCCGGCAAGACTGCTATTATGATCAATATTCGACTCATATGCCCTCCCATTATCCTGATCCGATGTCTGTGATCACAACCATCGAATCTTTTCAACATAATATGACTTGTTTAAAATTATACCACCCAGCAGTGAAAAACTCTACTTACAGGTCTTATTTTACATATAAAATATGGGAGACGCAAAGCTTACGTCTCCCATAGCATTTATTCATATTTTTTTGAGGAAAATATATGACAATAATTATTTTACATTGAAGGCTTTCATCCCCGGATATACGGCTGAAGCACCGAGCTCTTCTTCAATTCTTAAGAGCTGATTGTACTTAGCTACACGCTCGGATCTGGATGGTGCGCCGGTCTTGATCTGGCAAGTATTTAAAGCAACTGCAAGATCTGCGATCGTTGTATCTGCTGTCTCACCGGATCTGTGCGATGAGATAGCTGTGTATCCAGCCTTGTGAGCCATCTTGATTGCTTCCAGTGTCTCTGATACAGAACCGATCTGGTTTAACTTGATCAAGATACTGTTACCACAGCCAAGTTCGATACCCTTTGCAAGTCTCTCTGTATTTGTAACGAAAAGGTCGTCACCAACTAACTGAACCTTGTCGCCAAGCTCTGCTGTAAGCTTCTTCCAGCCTTCCCAGTCTTCTTCGTCCAGACCATCTTCGATGGAGATGATCGGATACTTCTCAACCAGTCTCTTCCAGTGAGCAATCAGCTCCTCTGATGTATATACTGTACCGGCCTTTGGCAGCTTGTACTCGCCAACCTTTCCTGTCTTCCACTCGGATGAAGCTGCATCCATAGCGATCTTGAAGTCCTTACCCGGTTCATATCCTGCTTTCTTTACTGCTTCGAGAATTGTCTCGATTGCTTCTTCATCAGATGCAAGTGCAGGTGCAAATCCACCTTCATCACCAACTGATGTAGCAAGTCCTCTTTCCTTTAAGATTGCCTGAAGTGCATGGAATACTTCTGCACACCATCTGAGACACTCTTTGAATGAAGGAGCCCCAACCGGCATGATCATGAACTCCTGAACATCCAGACCGGATGATAATGCATGGCATCCACCATTGATAATGTTCATCATAGGAACCGGAAGTCTGTTTCCGCTTACACCGCCTAAGAAACGATATAAAGGTACATCCAGTGAAATAGCTGCTGCTCTTGCTGCTGCGATTGATACGGCAAGGATTGCATTTGCACCCAGATTTGACTTGTCCTTTGTTCCGTCTGCCTTGATCATTGCCTGATCTACAGCATATGTATCAGATGCGTCCATACCAACTAATACGTCATTAATTGTTGTATTGATATTTTCAACAGCTTTCTTAACGCCCTTACCACCAAAACGATTCTTATCACCATCACGAAGCTCTAATGCTTCAAACTCACCTGTTGATGCACCACTTGGAGCTGCTCCACGTCCGACAGTACCATCTGCAAGAATAACTTCTGCTTCTACTGTAGGATTTCCTCTTGAGTCAATAATCTCTCGTCCAATTACTTTTTCGATTTCTAAATAATTCATCATTATCCAATTCCTCTATTCACAAGATTTTAGTTAGTTTTTTCTAACCAACTAAAAAATATCACGTTATAGCCACTGTCGTCAACAAAAATACGTCGAATTAATTGAGAATTTCTATCACATATTTCGCTTGATTTTTACAAGAACACACCGTATAATGCAGCCATGAGTTAGATGTGTCTAACCATTGCATGAACGGTTCTGAAATGACACATACTAATACTGTCGCATTTGATAATTTAATGTTACAGGAGTTTCAGATTATGTTTGAAGAATATTTGATCACACATTGTTCGCCTACATTGGCGTCCTTAAAACCTGCCAGCCTGTTTCTTTATCGTTTTTCTTTCGGAGAAGAATTATACGAAAGTGTGGCTGTCTGGGATGCACAATTTCAGAAAAAAGGGATCCGGATCACGATCCTGCGGGAAAATGCTGAAACTGCCCTGATCTATGTCTACAGACCGGATGCTATGGTTCGCGAATTATCAAGACCGGAGATCCTCTCTTTTCTTGTAAGCACAGGATATCAGGCAGGAACGATCGACCAAATGCTTGAACAGCTTCGTATACGTCTTCATGGTTCGGAAGAATTTCCGCATGAGATCGGTGTCTTCCTTGGCTACCCGTTAAATGATGTTCTCGGATTTATCAAATACCACGGAAGCAACTGCAAGGGCATGGGCGACTGGAAGGTATACGGAGATCTGGGTGAGGCCCAGAAAACATTTGCCAAATTTAAAAAATGCCGTGAGATCTATGCAAATCTCTGGCATCAGGGACGAACCATCTGGCAGTTGACGGTTGCTGCATAAATATTTATGAAAACAGCATCAGCATAACGAAATAAGCATTTATGCACATGGCGTCCACATAACAAAATGAATATAGGGGATTCCCGTAAGCATTTTCGTGCGGAGATCTCTAAATATAAAATACATGAATTATAAGGAGGAACCTACTATGAGTAAGGTTGCAGTTGTATATTGGAGTGGCACAGGTAATACAGCATTAATGGCACAGGCTGTTGCAGAAGGTGCAAAGGCAAAAGGTGCAGAATGTGATCTTTTAACATCCGCAGAATTTACTGCAGATATGGTAGATAACTATGATGCAATCGCATTTGGCTGCCCTGCTATGGGTGCTGAAGTCTTAGAAGAAAGCGAGTTTGAGCCAATGTTCGCTGAATGTGAACCGGCATTAAACGGTAAGAAGATCGCCATCTTCGGTTCATACGGCTGGGGAAGCGGCGAATGGATGGATACATGGGAAGCTCAGTGCCAGGCTGACGGTGCTGTATTTGCAGCAGCTCCACTGATCTGCCATGAAACACCGGATGAAGCAGGTCTTGCTGATTGTACTGCACTTGGCGAAGCACTTGTTTAATAAATAATAATACACATCTCTAAACACAACCAAAACACAGGAATCTGCCATGTGGCAGTCCTTCCAGCTACGAGGATTTATTTTTCAATACCCTCAGGCAACCGTGGCAGCTGGTTTCTGTATACAAACGTGTACATTGCTCGTTGACCGCAAAAAATGCTCTGGCAACCCACACCTCTGCCAGAGCATTTGTTTTTTATAGTTTCTGTTTTATATATGTTCTATTTCTGACTCTTCTTTAATGTTGCGACAACCTTACCTTTTACATTGATGATCTTTACAGTTCCATCTTCATAGCTTGCTTTTTGATTGCTTTCCGCAAACATGATATATCCCGGACATGCTGCCAGAACGTATACCTTCTTCTTGGATGACTGGTAGATCTTTTTCTTGGAAGTTCTGCCCGTACTCTTTCCATAATAAGAATCTCCAAATTTATAAATGGAATTTGAGCTTTTTCCGTTTTTGATCAAAGTACCATACTGATATCCCCTGACGGTCAGACTCTCATTATACTGCATATCATCAAAAGCTCTGACAAATGCATTGCAAACCGTTTTATTTCCTGCCGGATATTTCTTTTTATGCTTATATTTTGTGTCAACGGAATAGGATTCTGTCACATACGGAAATACACTGTAGAAATATTTGCCCTTATAATAGAATACCGTTCCATTTGCACCATCTTTTACCCTCATGTGACACTTCTTATCAGTTCCGTCCAGTTTCATTGAGCATAAACCAGAATGGCCATAATAAAGTCGGTTGTTTTTCATAAAACCAAGTCTTCCATTTTTACAGATCTGTTTTGGCTTTGAACTTCCATCAGCCTTGATCTTATAGATACTCATCTGGCTGTCCTGATAAAGGTTGTAATACAGATATCCTTTGTGTACCAAAACTCCACTGACAACGGCGCTCTTTACAACATACTTTGCAGTCTGTTTTTTCATATTATACGCAAGTACACCCTTTGAGGTTTCTATGTAGAGATAGTCACCTGCATGATACAGTTTTCTCGCTGATACATGCTTTACGGTTGATGCTGCTTCCAGTTCTGCCGTCTGCTCCGTCTCAACGTCTGTTGCTGCCAGACTTACATTGGAACCTGTCACATTCATTACTCCACACAGTACAAATGCGATCATTGCCAATACTACTTTTTTTAAATGTCTTTTCATTCATTTTCCTCCTGATTTTTTATTCCTTCCTTCTGCAGATTTTGCAGATACCTGTATTATATCACTGCATATAAAAAATAAATATATAAATTTGTCATGCATGACAGTTTATCCGTCATGGTCTGCATTGTCCATATAAAAAACATCTGCTGATCCATAAACTATATAAAGTCCATACATCAGCAGATGCTTTGTTTTCTTTCACTATATTATATCGTGAGACTTTCTTTATATACAGATCTTGTATTTATATCGCTCCATGCTCCCGGAGAAGTTTCTCGACATCGGTTCCTTCTACCGCCTTTAAAAGCTCCTTCATTGCGATCTTCTCTTTCAGTCCAAGCTTCATATCCGTGATCTTTCTGCCATCACGGATCGCTACGGTCGCATTTAACAGATCCCGTACATCATAGACACTGCCCCAGACCTCAGGCACACCACGATCGATATTCAACAGAGTATATACTGCCTCCATACCGGTACGGATCGAATACTCGGTCGTAAATATCGTATCTCTTGCTGTCTCTGCAAACTGTCCAAGAAATGCAAAGTTTACCGCGCCCTCCGGTACAACATCCGGGCGGTCACCTTTCTCACGCGGCATGAAAAATGCTGTAATATACGGCATCATAACCGGCACTGTGTTTGCGCTGTGCTCAGCAAGCTCCGGTATTTTCTCCTCCGGTACTCCGATATGGTAGAGCCATTCTTCGCAGATCTCCTTACCGGTACATTCCCGCATGGTCTTCTTTACATAATCACCCGGTTTATTCGAGAATAAGGCATATACCCATACAAGCACCTGACCCTTTGGCTGATTACGAAACTGTGGCTGGCGATTGATCGTCCAGGAGAGCAGCCATTCGGAATCTCTTGCAGTCACGATACCACCTGTAACTACCTTGCCGGAAAGTGGATCCCTCTTGCATATATTCTTAATATACGGAAGGATCTTTTCATCCAAAGTCGTTACCGTTGCACTCATCCAGTTTGACTGCTCCGGATCGTAACAGAATTTGTCCGGATGTCCGAAGGATGGATCCTGTGCAGCGATCTTCCGCCACATATCCCATCCGCCGCCTTCGCGGATCTCGGTCTTGAACTCAGCCGGTTTGTTCTGGCTTCCGTATGAAGAATTCTCCACGCAGCCACCATTTGTGATAAATACCAGATCATTCTCGGTCAGGTCGATCGCATCTGCTTCACCGTCACGGATAATATCAATCTTCTTTGCCAGCTTTCTTCCTGCTTCGATCTCGAATTCCACATTTATAACCTTGGTATTATAATGGAACACCACACCGAATGATTCCAGATATTTTACCATCGGAAGAATCATGGACTCATACTGGTTATATTTGGTAAAACGAAGTGCCGTGAAATCCGGCAGTCCTCCGACATGATGGATAAAACGCTTAATATAGAGCTTCATCTCAAGTGCAGAATGCCAGTTCTCAAATGCAAACATCGTCCGCCAGTACATCCAGAAGTTAGAGTTGAGCACTTCTTCATCAAAATACTCATCGATCCGTTTATTATATAATTCTTCATCCGGGGTAAAGAACAGCTTCATGATCTCCATTGCACCCTTATCGGATAATCCGAATTTCTTATCGGTATGTGCATCCTGTCCCTGATTCTCAGTTGCCCGACACAAAGAATAGTTTGGATCTGCTTTATTCAGCCAGTAATACTCATCCAGTACACTGATACCCTCTGTCTCAATGGACGGAATCGAACGGAACAGATCCCACATACACTCAAAATGGTTATCCATCTCACGTCCGCCACGCATAACATAGCCGATATCGCTGTACTGATAACCATCACATGCCCCACCCGGAATCGGGTCTTTCTCCAGAATGTGTACATGTGAGCCTTTCATCTGTCCATCTCTTACCAGAAAACAGGCTGCCGCCAATGCACCAAGTCCCGAACCTATAATATATGCCGATTTCTGATCCACACCCGCCGGCTTCTTTGGTCTGGCAAATGCTTCATAATTTCCACTTGCGTAATACATACGAATTACCTCCAATCTATACAGCCTGCCTGCAAACAGACCGGTTATCTCAAAAACTGTCTTTATTATAAGATGCCCCGTTTTTGCCCTCAATAAACAAAAAAAGTACCGTGATAAAAATATATTCACGGTACTTGTTCTGTCTAAAATTTTATCATTTCCCCTGTTTTGATGGGATAACCGGTCTGAAAAATAAGACACATTGTTTTTTCAATGTATCTGTCAGCTCTCTGTTTTTTTGTGAAAGGCATCTGTCCGAAATGCTTCCAGTGCTCTGGTAATATTGTCATGCATCACCAGTCCCATCTTATCTACGATCACATGTGGATCCTGCTTCATGCCATTCTCGATCCATTCAAGCAACACACCGACAAAGGAGCATTTGTAAAAATCAGCAATGAACTTCTTATCTTCATCCCGCACCTGCATATCCTTCGCCTTATCTTCGATGACCTTGATCATCAGATCATACGTCAGACTGTACAAATATTTTTCTACCTGATCTCTGCTGATCGAATGATATGCATTCATCATAAATGTCTTATTCTCGCTTACCGCTTCAAAGATACGAAGGAAGCCTTCCTGCCAGGTATCATAGGTTTTATTCTCACCCAGTATCCTCGTTGCATCCTCCACACACACCCACTCTACCAGATCATAGATATCTTTAAAATGATAGTAAAATGTCATTCGGTTGATGCCGCAGTCTTCCGTGATATCCGTTATCGTTATCTTATCAAGCGGCTTCTTTGTAAGAAGCTTCTTCAGTGATGCTTCCAACGCACGTTTCGTTATCTGAGACATTTTCTTGTAACCTCCACGTCTATTGTTCATCAGAAAAAAAGTTATCCTTACTATACCACACCCACCAGAATTTTGTAAAATTAAAAATAAACTAATGGCATGAGAAAATTCTGGTCTGGATGCAGTATATCATACAAAAAAACGCCCGCTATCATACACAGGTAAAACCATCTGATGAATCTGTAAAGTTGTGTATAATTAATGTAAAATATTGTTCTTTTTATATGTCAGCGTCACTATTGTAAAATACTTTTACAAATATTTACCAATCTCCGATTTCCATATTTCTTCCAGTTGTTCCAACGAGAACGCTGCATTTGCCGGACTTGTCGATGGCAGCTCGATCATCGGAAGAACGATATGTTCCGCCTGATATTTTTTGTATAATCTGCCGGCAGTCTTACCATTTGTAAAAACTGCCCGGATTGGAGTATGTGCTACAATGCTTTTAATATCTGCAGGAAGCACATTTCGAATACTGCTGTCACTGGAACCGATGATCTCACAAGCCCGGATCACATCATAGACCGCCACATGACCGGCAAGCAGCATCCGTTTTTTCTCTTCTATCGTCAAGGGTTCCGGTACACCAAGTACAGCTGCCACAACCTTCCAAAAACGGTTTCTCGGATGTCCGTAGTAGAAGCCCTGCTCTCTGGATTTCACCGATGGCAGACTGCCAAGAACCAGCACCTGTGATTCTTCATTATATACCGGAGCAAATTCATGCTCTACATACTGATATTCTGACATTTTTATTTCCTTTCAAATAAAGAATTGCCTGCAAATCTTACACATTCAAACGGAATTACAAAATAATTAACTTCCACTCCGTAAAATATGCATTCCAAACAAAAAAACCAGAGACTATCGCCCCCGACAAGTCTCTGGTTATATATGTATCCCAAACCTCATTTAAATCCCCATGTTGGAATTACGGATATATTATATACTGCCTCCCCCTGCCTGTACAGTAGTCTTGCAAAAATGACTTGTTTTCTGTTTCAAATAACCTTTGTATTTGAACGGTCATTTCCTGCATATAAATCATTTTTCACTTTATATTTTTATATGATTTCTCCATCTAAGATCTTTATTCCAAATCTCTCCATATCCACCCGTCCATCGACAACTGTAACTCCATCTGCCATCAATCGATCTGCCTGTACATTCTTTCCGCCAAATGCAAATGCTCCGGATAATTCACCCTTTGCATTTACCACACGAAAGCAGGGAATGTGCTCCGGATCCGGATTCTTATGAAGCGCGTTTCCCACTGCACGCGCCATCTTCTTATCCCCGGCAAGCTCCGCGATCTGACCATAGGTTGCAACCTTTCCGGCTGGAATCTTTTTCACAGCCTCATAGATTCTCTTTGATGGACTGGTTGTCACCAGATCATAACTCTCTGCAATCATCCGTTTCACATCCTGATCCGGAATGCTTCCATCCAGAACGATCGTATTCCAATGCTCCTTATTCTGATGCCAGCCCGGTATCACCGAGTCAAATGCGCTCCGCCAGAAATCCCGCCATTCCGGATCAACCTTTACATTCAGATTAATATATCCGTCTCTCTCATATGTCCACAGGAATGCCTTCTTGCTTCCTTTCACACGCACCAGTTGCCAGTTCGGATCATGAAATGGTGCCTGCTGATATGTATCAGGAAAAGACAGTCCATATGCCAGCGCTTCTTCTCTCGTTGTCATTTATCTGCCTCCGACATGCTTTACATAGTCTGCGATCAATTCCGCCGTCTTATCAACACCCAGTCGTACCGCGTCTATACACAGATCATAATTCTCTGCATAGCCCCATTCTTCTCCGGTATAATATCTGTGATAACCACGCCGTTTCTCATCTGTCTTTTCAACAAGCGCTATAGCCTTTCGCTCCGAGATCTTATGCTTTCCTGCGATATGATACGCCCGCTGCTTCTTATCTCCGCACAGAAACACCCGGACAGCATCCTTATCATCCCGGTAGGCATAATTCGAAGCACGTCCTATAATGATAAAACTCTGTCCGCCAAACATTGCTGACAATGCCCGTTTCGGTGTATCATACTGATTCTTCGGACAGAAATCATCCGCAACCGAACTGATCATCGCATTTACCGGCTGCTCACCAAAATACATTGGGTACTTTTCATAAATTTTCTTTTCTTTTGCAAGCGCGATCAGCTCTGGCTTCGTATAAAAGGGAATCCCTAACAGCTCCGATAATTTTTTTCCAACTTCATCTCCGGCACATCCACATTGTCTTCCAAGTGTTACGATCATACTCTCTTACCTCCTTCTTATATATTACCTCTACTCACCTACAATGCAAGCATCTGGCTGATCAGATGATAATGCCCGTCTACCGCCGCTTTCATGGCTGCTTCATCACGTTCCAATACACTATTATAGATCTGCTTGTGATAATTAAGCAAGTTTGCCTTTTCTTTTGTATTCACACGTCGCAGCACCAGATCGATCCATTCCCGATAAACGATCATAACCGCCTCCATGATCATCGAAAATAGTTCATTCTCTGTTGCCCGGATCAGCAATTCATGAAATTCCTTATCCACGCTAACCAGTTCGGAACCATCCACCTGCTCCATCCTTGCCAGATTATCCTCCAGAAGCACCTGACACTCAAATGGTATTCCTTTCTCGATCAGCATACTGCATACAGACTTTTCCATTGTACAACGGAACTCACAGACCTCGGATTTCGTGATACTGCCAAGTGCCAGCATCATCATAAGCATCTGATGGATCGACTCTCCGGCATTTTTTGATATATAATTTCCCGATCCCTGTACGCGTTCGATCATTCCCATGCCATGCAGGATACTGAGTGCCTCCCTGGTCGAATTTCTTCCGATTCCTAACGTCTCCGCTATCGTACGTTCGGTTGGAAGCTTGCTTCCGTTCTGCAAGGTTCCGTCCTGCATCAGGCTGTAAATATATTGAATTGCTTTTTCATATTCTGATGTAACATGTTGTTTTTCCATACTCGTCTCCTTGACTATCAATAAATTTCGTTATTTCTATATTTTGATATCTGATCTGTAAATTTGAAATAAACCCCTGCTTTTATAATGCGGCGTATATAACTACATAAAATGCGCAAATAACGACGAAAGCACAACCGTAAGAATACCGGAAACCGCAATCGCCAGACTGCTCATTGCACCTTCCACTTCACCGATCTCGATCGCCTTTGCCGTTCCGATCGCATGAGATGCAGATCCAAATGCCAGACCCTTTGATATCGGTTCGGTGATTCGAAAAATCTTGCACACTAATTCACCAAATATATTTCCAAGAACACCCGTTACGATAATAACCGCAACCGTAATCGTTACATATCCACCCAGTTCTTCTGAAACACCCATACCGATCGCAGTCGTGATAGACTTCGGAAGCATCGTTACATAATCCTCATGTGTAAGTCCCATGATCTTTGACAATACAAACACCGTACAAAGACTTGTCACCACACCGGCAACAAGACCTGCCATAACCGCCTTACAGTTATGCTTCAGCAGTTCCCACTGTTCATAGAGCGGGATTGCCAGACATACGGTTGCAGGGGTCAACAGCCAGCTTAAATATTGGGCGCCTTCATTATAAGTATCATAATCCACCCTGCTCACAACCAGTACCAGGATGGTAACTACAATCGAGATCAGCAACGGATTAAATATTCCCAGTTTGAATTTTTTCTTTAATATTGACCCGATCAAATATGAGATCAGGCTAAGTGTAACTCCCGCAAACAGGGAGTTTTCAAAAAAATCATGCATCCTCTTGTTCCTCTTTCTTCCTATCCTTTCTGATGATCCACTGTGACAGTCTGCCTGTCATCGCCATAACCGTAATGATCGTAACGACCGTGATCACACATACCGGAATCAGCACCGGCTTCAGCGTTCCCCAGCTAACCATCAGACCAACACCGGCAGGAATGAACATCAATGGCATGATCTCAATTAAAAATTTCCCTGTCTCCTTCACTGCTTCTAACTTGATCCAGCCCGTCATCAGGCATACAAATAAAATCGCCATTCCATAAATACTGGCAGGAATCGGCAAAGGTAATACATATTTGAGCAGTTCCCCGATAAATGAAATTGCAAGAATGATTAAAAACTGTCTAATATACTTCATTCAAATGTCCTCTCTACATTTTTTATCCTTTTTCGTTTGAACTATACTTTTTCATATAAAAGAAATTGGTAGCACCAATTCAGTGCTACCAACCATTATACTGCCATCTTATTATTTGTCAACTTATTATTTTACCAAATCGGCATCAATATATTCCCAGCATGTTTTCTTGCGGGCTGCTCCTTTCTGCGACTGATACTATAACTTTCCAGATGAATACTATTTATTCCTGTCAGCGGTATCTCAACTGCCAGAAGGCCACCCTTTCCTGTCGTCGACGCACAATCTTTACAAACGGATACTACTCCTGCCGCTGATGTCCCAGCTGCCAGAAAGCTACCGCTCCTGCCGCCGCTACGTTAAGTGAATCCACACCATGTGCCATCGGAATCATAACCGTATAATCGCAGTCAGCTATCGTATCTCCGGCCAGCCCATCGCCCTCTGTACCGAGCACAATTGCCAGCTTTTCCTCACTATTTAACTGCGGATCATTAATTCCTACACTATCTTCTCGGAGTGCCATTGCCGCCGTCTTAAAGCCCATTTCTTTCAATGTCTTCATTGCCTGCTCCGGCCAGACACCATCCTTCTTTGACAACATTGTCCACGGAATCTGGAATACTGTTCCCATACTCACACGACTTGCACGTCTGTAAAGAGGATCACTGCAGCCACCGGTCAATATCACTGCATCCATACCAAGTGCTGCGGCACAGCGGAACAATGCTCCCACATTTGTCGGATTGACCACTTCTTCCAAAATAGCGATCCGCTTCGCTCCCTGACATACCTCCTCTATAGTTGGCAATGTCTTGCGGCGCATCGTGCACCAGAGCCCTCTTGTCAGATGATAACCGGTAAGCTTCGTCAATATCTCATCCGGTGCAACATAGATTGGGACATCCTCCATCCGATCCAGAATCTCCTCAGCCTCTGCAAGCTGTCCCTTTTCTGCCAGAAAAGACACCGGTTCATATCCACCATCTAACGCCCGCTCAATCACCTTCGGACTCTCAGTAATAAACAACCCTTCCTCCGGTTCATAGATTGTTGCAAGCTGCCGTTCCGAAAGCTCCGCATAAACCGCCAGTTCCGGACGGTTCAGATCCGTTACTTCTATTATTTTCATCGTAATTTCCTTCCTGATACACACGCTTGTCATCTTTTTATGTCAATTACCTTTATACCAAATTGGTATCAATATACTCCCAATATGGCTTCTTGTTTACCTCACCTTCATGCTCTATATACCAATTTGCAGCCTCCTGTAACCCGGCATCCATTGACATCGTCTCCGGATATATCTTCTTCTGCCGGGTCACATCAAGACAGTATTCATAATTATAAAAGCTGAAATAATTTCTCTGCTCTACTGTTTCCGGTACAGATACGAATTCCGGCACTTTATCAAAGCAGGCATAACATTTGATAACCCAGTCTCTTATCGATATTGCCTTTTCATTTCCGACATTCAAAATATGATCCGTTGGGCACTTTGTAATTATTATTTCCATCAGCCTGCACAAATCTTCCACATGGAAAAACTGTAATTTCATCTCACCAGCTTCCGGCAAATAAAATTTTCTGTCTGCCATTGCACAGTCAAATACAAACGCCTCCCGATAGACGTTATCCATAGAACCATATAAATATGGCGGTCTTAAAATATAACCATCCGGGACTCTCTCCAACAGCGCATTTTCTGCTTCGATCTTATCTGTTCCATATTTTCCCCAGAATTTGTTTACTGCTCTTTCAGAATCCTCAGGAAATGGCTGTACACCATACTCCGGATATACCGCACTGGAACTAATCATTATATATTGATCAAAAGAGTCCAGCGAATTATGTAAATCAATTATGTCTTGTGCATCATAAGCGGTTATGTCGGCAACAACATCAAAATGCAGATTCTTCAGCTTATCCCCTAAATTATGCCTGTCGCTTTCAATCAGCGTCACGCCCTTAACCTGCGGTTTTGAATTACGGTTCACTACATAGACATCATATCCATGCTCTACAAAATACTTTGCTGCATACTTACTGACAAATGTGGTTCCACCGGTAATCAAGATTTTCTTCATTGATATCTCCTTTTCTGCTGCACAGGGCTTATAAGCCCACCCAATTGTTTACAGCTACAAAGTAACATACCGATAATTTGATTGTCAACATTGCCGCTTATATTCAGACTACTCTTTCAATTAGTCAAGTTGGCGGAAGACACTCTCTTCTCCTACCGAATTGCATCCAATCTTAATAAATTAATGCAAAAAGACCTCCGGGAACAAGCCTACATTTGCTGGCAACGAGAACATTCATAGCCTCTTCGAGGCTATTTCATCGCGGCAGTCGCCGCCTACTCGATGATTGAACCAACACAACCGTTAATATCACAGTTTGTATTGTTTTGAATATTTCTAGTGATGTATCATTCTATAAAATGATATATTTTGTGACTATTATATCTATTTTGAAAGTTTTTCAAGTTCAAGATAAGCCCATGGACTTTTTACCTCCAAGTTAAAAGAAGGAACTGATAACAATGAAATTGATACACGCAGAATATAACCCGATGCACAATAGTAGCGACATTTACCCTCTATGATGGTTACATCCTCCTGACTGACTGCAATCAGACAGAATCCGGGATACATACCACCCCTAATTCCAAACAGTGCCTAAACGCTCTAGCGATTGATAACCCGCTGGAATATGGCCGGCATGCACTGTATGGTGAGATTCAGGCATGGGTGGATGCGGAGGATAGTTTGGAAGATGTTTTAATTAACTTTTTCCTTTTATAAAAGGATAGTTTATGAGACTATGAAGAAACGTCTGTAAATAATAATCTTCTATGATAATGATTGAGCTGGAAGCACTAAATTGGAGCTTCCAGCTCTTGTTTTATATATACGACATGATTTCGGGTATGTCAAGAGCAGACGTCAAAAGCGTTCTTCTCATCATGCGTACAGATTCTGTTATTCTGGGAATCTTCCCTCATACATAATGCTGAGTTCACCGTAGACCTGTACCCAGTTCCGAATGCTCATCGTCCATTTTTTAGTGACTTCGAAAGTTGCCAGATACAGGGCCTTCAAGAGCGCTGTATCACTTGGAAATACGCTTCTCTGACGGTTGAGCTTACGGTAGGTAGAATTCAGACTTTCGATTGCATTTGTCGTGTAAATAACCTTTCTGACATCTGGCGAGAACTTGAAAATCGGTGTTATTGCATCCCAGTTATCATACCAGCGTTTCATGGAATTCGGATATTTTGCGGTCCATTTTTCAGTAACGCGATCCAGCGCCAGTCTGACTTTTTCTTCATTGGACGCATGGTAAATCGTTTTTTAGGTCAGAAGCGAATGCTTTTCTGTCCTTATTCGGAACATATTTTAGCGTGTTTCTTACCTGATGTACAATACATCTCTGATACTCTGTTTTGGGAAATGCAGCGGCAATTGCCTCTTTAATACCACTAAGGCCACAGCGCAGATAATCAGGATATCCTTTACACCACGATTCTTCAGCTCATTTAGAACAGACAGCCAGTATTTTGAGCTTTCATTATCACCGACAGTGATTGAAAGAACCTCTTTTTTCCATCTGTGTTGATGCCAAGAATAACGTAGGCCGCCAGCTTTCTGATCACTCCATTATCGCGTACGGAATAATGGATGGCATCTATATAGAGGATCGGATATACCTCATCCAGCGGTCGATTTTGCCAGTCTTCAATCTGAGGCAGAATTTTATCTGTAACGTCTGAAATAAAGCCTTCTGATGTCTCAAAACCGTAGATATCTTCGATAGTTTCGGATATTTGCCAGGTTGTCATCCCTTTTGCATACATGGAAATAATCTTCTGATCGATATCAGAAATATCCTTCTGACGTTTCTTTACAATCTGTGGCTCAAATGTTGATTTACGATCCTGTGGAACATCGATATCCATGCTGCCATAGCTGCTGTTTACACGCTTTGATTTATATCCATTGCGGTAATCATCGCTATCAGATCGTTCAGATTTTTGGTAACTAAGATGATCATCCATTTCTGCCTCCATCATCTCTTTGATGGTGCCGCCAAGCAGATCCTTAAGTGCATCCTGGATATCTTCAGCGGTTTCAATGTCATACTCCTGAAGAAGCTGTTGAATAATGTTTCGCTTTCCTTCTGTCATTACTACTTTGTGCACAGTAAACGCTCCATAGCCGGTACCTATCCATTTTACCCGAATTTTTTTATAATTACCTCAACTAGTTGGAAAATAAGAGCGAAAAATCCAAATATTCGGGAGGTAGATTATGGAGCGTTTACGACGCTTTTGACGTCTGCTCTTGACATGCCCGAAATCATGTCGTATATATAAAATAAGAGCTAGAAGCTCCAATTTAGTGCTTCCAGCTCAATCATTATCATAGAAAATTATTATTTACAGACTTTTCTTCATAGTCTCTTTACTGTTTATCAGTTTTTCCTTTATAAAAATTCAACATCCTATGAATATATATCATCACTTATTTAATCATATTCATAACATCATTATATTCTATTTTCCACCTATGTGTCTTATCTCTGTGACATACACAACATGTCCCCTCCTCCGACAACACCACTTTTAATTTTCCATTACACGTGTCTCCGCAAATAGGACACTTCTTTGGAATTACTTTATATATCTCGTTTCTTTTTAATACATATTTTGCTAATGACCTGTTACGTAATAACTCAAATACTATTCTCAACAACCATGTAATCACTATAAATATGGCTCCTATAATTGCTATGTAAATATGCAACTTACATGTAGATATCATATTCCACAAACCTTCTGCCTTTAATTCTTGTAATCCAATTGCTATTGTAATAATATCAGCAATTATCCCAATAATTGCCGCAATAACAGCCCATGAAATTTTTCCAACCTTCTGAACAGAAGCAATACAATCCTCTGTCTTGTAATGCGTATAATCCGAACCATAAAAATTATTTTCTTGAAAATACTGATTTCCATTATTCTGTATCATATTATTATTCATAATTTCTCCTCACATACAAAAATACTATCTTAATTATGCAAACCATATAATATCGATTTGCAAAATACTATATTTAAAGCGAAATATTAACATCTGTAGCAATGGTTACATTTTGAACCTCAAACATCAAATGGTTTGTGAATCATAAGAATATTTTCTCTGTCCAAATAACAGAAAGATTGCCCGTGTCGTAACCTGTATCATCCATATCCCCTATCTGCCAGCTAATCCCATAGGATAAATATTTCTTATTATCCTTTTGAATCTTTTCATAATAAGTTGGTGGATCATCCTTGATGATCTCTACTCTTCTTACGTTCCTTTACGATCCACTCCTCGTAGAACTTTGGGAAAAGTTTATCATATACCTACCCCAAGGTAATTTCTTTAGTTCTATTCCGCCTGTGAATAATCCGGGTGGAAATCCATCACCTGTCCGGCGTATGGAAATCACTAATCCATTTTATTGGAAATCACGATTCCGCTAAAAAGGAAATCATTTTATCTATAAAACCTCATAATGAATTCATGCACCATTCGGTGTAAATACATTATAAGGAGGTCACACTTATGACCAAGTACAGAGAAATTATCCGACTTACAGGCTTGGGATTTTCTCAACGCGAAATCATGGCAAGCTATGGTGTCGCACAAAAAACCGTTGTCAAGGTTCAGAAACGTGCCAGAGAATTAAAACTTTCATGGCCACTTGATGAATCCATGACAAATACTGAGCTCCAAAAACTCATGTTCTCAAAGGAGAATACAGTATCACCTAACAAGCGTATGCCTGACTACGATTACATCCACAAGGAACTACTCCGTAACGGAGTCAGTAAAAAGCTCCTCTGGGCAGAATACATGGAGGATTGCCGTGCAAACGGTGAAGAACCGCTCATGTATTCTCAGTTCTGCTATCACATCCAGCAGGATGAACAGAAACGACGTGCTACCATGCATATCAACCGTAAACCCGGCGAACAGGTTGAAGTAGATTGGGCAGGTGATCCTGCAACAATCGTTAATCCGAATACCGGAGAAATTATCAAAGCTTACATATTTGTTGGTGTGATGACCTATAGTCAGTATGCATACGTGGAAGCATTTCTGGATATGAAACAGCGATCATGGATCAATACACATATCCATATGTACGAATATTTTGGCGGTGTTGCCAGAATTCTCGTACCGGATAACTGTAAAACTGCAGTTATCCACAATGGTGGCTTTAAAGACCAGCAGATCAATGAAACCTATCAGGAAATGGCCGAACACTATGGCACCGCTATTATTCCGGCGCGTGTCAGGGCTCCCAAAGATAAACCGAATGCTGAGGGAACAGTGGGAAATATTTCTACCTGAATCACAGCAACGCTTCGGGATGAACAGTTCTTCTCCCTTGCCGAATTGAACCGGGCAATCAGAGATAAGCTAGAACTGTTCAACCAAAGGTTCTTTCAGAAGAAAGAGGGTAGTCGGCGAAGCTTATTTCTTGGGGAAGAAAAACCATTGCTGGCACCATTACCTGCTACCCGTTTTGAACTGAGCGACTGGAAAACAGCCACCGTCCAGTTCAATTATCACATATCTGTGGACGGAATGCTATACTCCGTTCCGTATGAATACATCAAAAAGAAAGTTGATGTAAGGGTAACAGATACCACGATTGAATTTTTTTACAACCATAACCGCATTGCTTCCCATCGTCGTCTGAAAGGACGCCCTGGGCAGTACAGCACCATTACGGAACATATGCCGGAAGATCACCAGAAATATCTGGAATGGAACGGTGACCGCTTCCGTAAATGGGCTGAGCGGATTGGCATAAATACGTACACTGTAGTCAATGCAATATTGACCTCCAAAAATGTGGAGCAACAAACCTACCGAAGTTGTATGGGCCTTCTTAAGCTTGCTGAGAAGTACTCAGATGCGTTACTGGAAGCTGCCTGTAAAAAGGCCTTATCCTATACAGCATCACCCAGTTACAAGAGCATTAAAAACATCCTTGTAACCGATTCGGAAAAACTGGCATCAGAAGCAATCGATATCAAGGCCACACATAAAGCACACGGCATCACACGAGGTGCCGATTACTATCGGAGGTAACACATATGACCAATCAGAGTACAATGGATAAATTAATTGAAATACGTCTTACCGCTATGGCAGATGCATTCCGTAACCAGCTGGATGACCCTAAATTCAAGGGAATTCCATTTGAGGACCAATTCGGTATGCTGGTGGATATCGAATACAGCAGTCGCAAAAACAACCGTCGCAAAAGACTGATCAAGAATGCCGGATTCGACCAGTCGGAAGCGAATATCATGGATATCAACTATACTTCCGAACGCAAGCTGAACAAAGATCTGATTCACAGACTTACCACTTGCGAATATATCTCTGAACATCGGAATCTTTTTATTACCGGCGCTACAGGCTGTGGTAAAACTTACATGGCCTGTGCCTTTGGCATGGAGGCTTGTAAGCAGTATTACAATACCAAATATGTCCGTCTGCCCGATCTGCTTATAGACTTGGAGATGGCACGGACAGATGGCAACTACAAAAAAGTCATGGCTAAGTATGCAAATCCTGTTGTCCTGATTCTGGATGAATGGCTTCTGTTGAAACCAACAGATTCAGAACAAAGGGATATCTTCGAATTGCTCCACCGGAGATGCAAGAAATCTTCAACGATTTTCTGTTCCCAGTATGAATTCGAGGAGTGGTACGACCAACTGGGTGGCGATGACAGTCCTCTGGCAGATGCAATCATTGACCGCATTGCCCATGACAGTTACCGCATCAACATCACAAGCATTGATGCCAAACATGACATCTCAATGCGTGAGGTTTATGGCTTAGACAAAACATTACGCGAGTAAACTCGCATACGATGATTTCCACTTCCCGGACATCTGATTTCCAGATTTCCGGAAGTGCGATTTCATCGCACGAGAATATTCAGCCTGTGTGTTCCTGCAATGCATTCCAAAGAATATATTCTCTATTATTGTGTTCTAAGTTCGATGTCTGGACCAGTGCCCAGATATGGTTCTGTATAAATCCGGCATCTCATCTCACCTCTTTTATCTGTCCATTTCTTATTTTTTATCTATTTTACAAAACAATTTATTCAAAGTTCTACTTCCTGTTTATTGTTTATCATAAAAAGATCCTTAGATAAACAATAAAGTTCAATACCTGCCATTGTATTTGGTCTGAACGTGGTATGTGGCAAAATACATGAAAGATGACACATCTTAAGATGCTTTGCTTTTGGCTATACTTTTTTTAATGCTTTTGTGAATCCTGTACCCCCCATCTAATATAACCATTTTGAGTTCTGCTATATGTTTCATCAAAGCGATCCATGCACCTGCATACTCATATCGATACAAATACCATCCAATTTACTTGATTCATTTAACATTCTTTCGTAGTTATTATTTCAAGAAAAATAAAACCCTTTTCATCCCTGCATTCGCAAGGCTTGAACATATTTTTATCAACATGCTTTGTCCTATATCTTATTATTTACTGTAACCCAAAACATTTTCTACTCCTGTATAGCAGAATATTTTAAGATTGCTATACAAAAAAGACCTCCAGTGACAAATCCCCAAAGGTCTGAAAAGTCTTTATTATATACAATCAATGATTGTAGCAACACATCCGTAACGTACTATGTATCCACTTTCACAATACTTTTACTTTAATTTTATTTTTACCTAATATTCTCATTTGTCAGACTTTTTGACATCACACTCTATCCGAATATCCTACTCATGATATTAAAGTTTTCAACGTAGTTCTACTTTTTATTTTATTAAGTAATATTTCTTTTTCTTCTTTAGGTATCTTTTTACTCGAAGTTTGAAAAATTTCCTCTATTATACTCATAGCCTTTTCATATTTTGTTTGGACATAAATATCAGAAACAAATGAAGCTGCCTCTTCGTGATTATGTATCATTTCTGATTTCTTCGCTAGCTCCGCTTTCAGTATTTTTAATTGATCTTTACTTCCAATAATGCACTTTGATTCAAGATCATTATTTAACATTTCTTTTCTTTCTTGAGCGGTCATAATACCTTCCCAGTCTGCTGTTCCCACTCTTGAATACATATTCCCAACTAGCCATCCTAATTTCGCCTTAAATTCATCACTCAATTCCATCTTTTTCGCAGCCAAACATTTATCATAATGTTCTTGACTTTTTAAAGCGATGGAAACTTTAAGATAAGTTATCATTGACTCTGGAAAATCTAATGCATCTTCTTTATATAAGAAAAAATACTCAGGCTCTGTATTATTGTAAATGCGCTCTATTAACTGATATGCTTTTTCTTTCTTTTTCTCATCCATCAATAACAAACCGCTAACATTTTCAGCAAACTTTTCTTTTACCAAGGTTTTCTCCACAAAAGAATCATAACTCCTTATCGCTGCCAATGTTATATAAGGTGTCTTACAGTTTTTACCATCTCTTCTAACTAAATCACAACTTTGAGATAAAACCATAAAATACCTATACTGCCCATTCAAAAAATATGGATGAACATTTCTCAATACTTCTGCCAATTCTTCCGTAATATTTAATACATCTCCTTGACACAGAGATTTCATATCGGCATCTGCTTTGTATGTAAAATGAATATTCGTATCAATCGAATATTTGTATTTTTCTTCCATCAAAGACATCAATTGCCTCCTAACATCCTATTAATCTTTCTGTATGCTTCTTGTTTCTTTTGTTCGGTCAAATTCACCTTACGATATCCAGAAGAGATTGATTCATCTTTCCCCTTTTGAACAATTTTCATTGTTTTTCGCACAACATAGCCTTGTGTATCTTGATATACTCTTTGGACTGAATTAACATACGCTCTATTACCAAATTCTACTTTACCATTTTTTGTACTTGTCATTATTCATCACCCTCTAATTCATAACCCAATCCTTTTACAATCTCACTACATTCTTCAATAAAACCATTTAATAATTCAAAATCAAAAGTTGGATATTCCTTTGGATTTGAATGATTTTCATTAAAACTTATTTCTAATCTAGCATTTTCTAGTTTAGAATCCATATTAATCTTTTTTCCATTTTTTGACAATGTTCTGCTAATTTTCGCAGTCACTATTTCATATCCATTATCTAAAATTTGATTTGTATCTGACATACCATCTAATACCTCGGCAAAACTACTACCATCTTCATCGATAAAATTCCCATTTATTCCATATGCAATAAGCGATGTAGTATAAGCCTTTGTTAAAAAATTATTAACACATTGTGATAATTTTTCTAAAGAATTTCTATCTGTATTTGTTACTGAAAAAACAACTTTTTCTTGACCTGGAGAAATAATTACATTGTCACATCTATATGAAACCTCAAAATCTGAACCTTGTCCATTAACCCCTATTTCAATTTCCTCTGCCTCATATATATTACTTGCCACCCAATGTGGTTGAATATATAACTTATTCCAATCTCCAATTAAAACTACCGTTAACGAATCATTTATAAAAACCATCATTTTCTCCTTTTATTCAATTAGATCATAAATAATTATGCATAAATATATAATTATTATACTCCCATGACTTTCAAATCACCACTATTTTTAATATAAATTTTTACATGATATACATTAAAATTTTCTTATCATACAAACCAACGTTGTGATCCGGCTTGCGTCTTTCCCGATTTAACACATTTCTTCCCACAAACAGGGCAATTTACCTGATTCATTTAATCTTCCTCCATGGTTATTACTTCAAGAAAGATTAAACCCTTTTCAGCCCTTTATTTGCAAGGAATGAACGTATTTTTATCAACACATTTTGTCCTATAGTTCGGCTTTCGTCTTTCCTCATAAAAGACCTCCGGGAATAAGTTCCCATTTGCCTGCAATAAGAACATTCATAGCCTCTTCGAGGTTATTTCATCGCGGCAGTCGCCGCTTATAGATAAATCATAACCACCCGTCCAACGGGTGGTTTGCTCTAGCCCTATAAGGGCTTGTTACCGGCCAGCACCTAAAGACGCTGGCTTTTACTTTGTTCAAGCCATCTTGCCTTTGCCGCTTTTGCCACCCCTTAAAGGGGTATTTGTATTACTTGCTACCCTTAAAAGGGTCTTCATATTCTTTTACACTCAGCTTATCCAATGCGATATCGTGACTCTCTTGTTTCTGAATATATTTTTTAATTGTTGCTTCATTTAAACCTACTGTACTCACATAATATCCTTCCGCCCCAAAATGTCTTTTCCCAAACTTATACTTTAAGTTTGCATGTTTATCGAATATCATCAATGCACTCTTACCTTTTAGATATCCCATAAATGACGACACACTTATCTTTGGCAGAATGCTCACTAACATGTAGATATGATCCAGCATTAGATGCCCCTCTATTATCTCCACTCCTTTGTACGCACATAATTGCTTTATTATATCTCGAATACTTTCCTTGTATTGATTATAAATTATTTTTCATCTATACTTTGAAGTGAACACAATATGGTATTTACATATCCATGTTGTGTGTGCTAGACTATTTGTCTTATTGACCATATAAATCACCTTTCTTATTAGGATAGCCTAAACAACTACATTATAAGGGAAAGGTGATTTTTTTATAATACTCGTCGCACACCTGCATAGCAGGTGATTTATATTTCGCACGCTCCGCCATCTCAACAAGGTCACTACTCATAAAAAATATATTCGGAAAAGTGTAAACACTCTCCGGATATTTATTATTTATCTAATCTTCTCGTTACTTACGCGCAAATTATTCGATAATAGAAGCAACACGTCCTGAACCTACTGTACGTCCGCCTTCACAATCTAACTTGGTTGCATTTAAGAACTTATATATTACGGTTTTTGCCGTTTTGTGACTCATTTTACCTATTATTTTTACTTTCCCCGAAAGAAATGTTGCAGATCCATATCACAGATTCAAGGAAATCCTATGTGTATCACGCCCCTTTTGTCCGTATGCGAGTGACACCATTTTCGTCCACATGAGAATATTGTAATATGGGCGAACAGGATCCTGTTTTATGGTTATAGCACAGCTTGGATGAACTTGGCTGAGTGAACAAGGTTTATATGATAAAGTATCCAGTATCCTTGCAGAAATCATACAGTCTTAAGTGAAAATATGCACGCCCTCCATCAGTGTGTATATTTTCACGCATTCAAGTTAGTACTCATTGCGTGCTAGTTTGAAAAGAAATATCTCAACCCCATTTTCGGATCATTCAACGGAACTGGACTGTAATCTGTCACTCCAACGGGTGGTAATGCAATCCAAGAAATGCTCAGGGGAAATGACGCACAATGTTATGCTTATCTCCAAACATCAACATGCCTACTGCCGTAGAATGTAACTGTTCATTTGCCTCAGAAATTGCAGTAGCATCAATACTCCGTAAATATTCATGATCGTTCAATCGCTCAAACGGATGTCCCTCTTTTAAAGGGCGATGGCTGTTACGATAACCATGGATAGTGTCATAATTCAAATCTTCCACGACTCATATTTTAAATGAAATCCAAGCCCATATTCCTCCTTTTCCAAAAAAGAATCTATAAACTGTTCAACTGTAATTCCAAAATATCAAGCATCCTTTTGTACATCCTCTTTCGGGATACTACCATTGTACATCTTACAAGAGTTTCTACACTTACTGTAGTCATAATAAATAAACTCCATATAAATGCAAAAACTGTTTGTTTAATTCTTCTAGACCCGCATGTTCTTTTAATTATCTGTGAAACTTATAATTCTCATATCCTTTGTTTTAGAACTTTCATAGCAATCTTATTCGGATATATCATATATTCTTTTAAAAATTCATTTGAATTTGTATTCCATGCGTCGCGCAATAACTAACAAGAGCATGTATTCTTTTCTTCCGGCTTGCCGTACCTTTTGTTGCAGAACTCATGCCTTTCTTATATTCTTCCACCCACTCATTTTGATTTTTGTTCAAATATTCCTCATAAAACATATTTAATACAGTTCCTAATTTTTCTGGAATAATATGCTGTTCTTCCCCTAACATTCCCACTACCCATATAGTATACAAATGACTAACTTTTCCAATTTTATATTTTTCATAATTCAAATTAACTTTAGCTATATAATTCATTACATCAACATAGCGTTGTTTAACCCCATATTCTATAGTAGTGGCCCATTTTTTATATAAATCATCTAATGTTTCTTTTGTGTACGGAATAATTTTTCGTTCTAATTGAAAGAACAATAACTCTGATACAAACTCCTTATCTTCCATTCTATCTATTTCTAATACTTTTCTATATATATCCTTCCAACTACCAATATCAGTCAGTTCATTGATAATTTTATACAAAGGCGTTTCCCCATACTGCGCATGGCGTAACTCCTGTGGCATCAATGGTTCTCCATTTCTATTCAATCGATCAAATACATTTTTAATTAGTTCTGTATCCTCTGTTTCAATAAAAATAATTGGGATTCTATATCTCCAAAACTGCTTTTTATATTTCTCATATTGATCCAAGTCAGAAAAAGATGCTCCATTCAACTTCGAATTACCTATTTTATCATCTCCGAAGTCATCCGGCAGAACAATTTTTCCATCTATAAACTCTCTGATTGTAGTTAATCTTTGCTTACCATCTATTACATCATACTTGGTAATTCCCGTATCTGGATCTATTTTCATACGAAAAAAAACTGGCGGTATCGGATAGTTCTTCAAAATAGAATCTATTAGGAAACTCTTCTTCTCTTCACTCCACACTTTTTCTCTCTGATATATAGCATTATATTCATATTTTCCTGCTTTATCATTTTCATAGAATTCTGAAATAACCAGTTTATTGCTATCCATATCTAAAAAATCAATCATTTATATAATCCTCCTAACGTGCTTGATTCTATATAGTGAATATAGTGTTCAAAAACACTTGATATCACAGCTCCAAATGTATTATTTGTGTCTGGATTAACAATCTTAATATTAACATCGGCATTTAAAGCAGTTATTATTCCATCTATTTCTGCTCTATCAACATTGCAATACGACAATCCTCCAAAAATGACATCATCATCTTCTTTTAATACTTCTACACATTGAATAACTTTAGAGCGCAGTACATTAGACCATACTAACTTGTATCTACCTGATTCACCGGAAGGTGGTACCATAGTATTTATATTTGATATTTTATTAAAATCCACCTCCTTATCAATAACTAAATCACTTATTGATCCCCCCAAGGAATCTCTATTATACTTTATGCTAAACGATTCCTTATCATATTCTTTTTTTGACCTAAAACTTATGGACCCATGAGGCTTAATAATGCAGAACTTTTGTTCCTTACATTCAAACTCAACCATTTGATATTTAATACCCATTAGGTCTAGCACTCTTTCAAGAAATATATCATAATTATATGTAACAATCGTTACTGACTGAACATCTGGATTGTCATTCAAATTTTGGAACAAATTAGTCCATCCCCAATTAGTGTCAATTGCCTTTCTTAAATCATCATCTGTTATTTCCTTATTATAATAAATAAACAAATACTTTAAGTATATTACAAGTTCATGATAAGCTCGAATATAAACATTAGTGCTCTCACTATTAATACTTGGGTGCTCTGAAGATGCACTTACGTTTGCGCATGTTATAATATCATCAATCAGTTTAGCTGCTTTTCCCTTTTCAATATTAGGTCTTGCACCAAGCTTCCATAATTCCGGACAATGATATTGCGAAAGGAACCCCGGTTCGTCATTTGCAGGCCACAGAACCTTATCTCCATTTCTAAACAAATTTGATAAATTAATATCCGTCTCTTTATTAATATGCTTTACTAGATCTATCGAAAAACCATTTCCCAAAACAATCAATATATCCTTTTTAATAATATTCAACTCCTTTGTACCTAACAAAACGAATCAAAAAAGCTATTAATTTTAATCTGCTTTCCATTTTTCATTTAACTGTCTTCTATCTCTTATAAACTGTTTTGCCGCTTCGATTGAATGTTCAACAAATAACTCCAATGAATCGTCAACCTTGTATATTCGTCCATTCTGATTTTTGATTCCCGACATAGCATACATTCCATGCCAACCATTCTTTCCATAAGAACCGCCACCATTAACCATATGGATAAATTCCGGCATGTTTAAGAAATCTCCATCTAACGTTACTGCTACAGACCAAAATAAACCCTCCATGGCGTTATGGGAAAAAGTAACATCTCGTCCAACCCTATCTCGAATACTTGTCTTAGACTGAATACAACCAAATACATGCGTATCTCCATGAACGGATTGTACTGCATACAAATCAAAATCTTTCCCCCAAGAACTTAATCCTTCAATATCTTCAGGAGTGTTTGTCAACGCATTTTCCTTAATCATCTTGGTTAATTCCGATTGTAAAACAAAACGTATCTCATTTTTCTGCAAATCATCATTTTGTGTGTTTGAAATATAGCGTTCAAATGAATGTCCACTTGATTTAATCCAGCTTTGATGTGCTGATAGACATCTACTAATTACTTCTGCCTGTTTATCTTCTTCAATTCCAAAATCCGACAATTCCGCAACATTAACCTTATGAACCATTCCGATTTCATTCCATATTTCACTTTCTGGCACCTCAGGAGAATACTTCAAAAGAGATTCAACTAATACCTTATCAATAGCTTTGCGTTGTGCCGCAAGTCTTGCTGCTTGTTTTGATGCTGCAGTTGTTTTATTTTGTACCTCTACCAAAAACTCCTGTTTCCAAGTCCGTTTATATAAATCCCTACAAAACAATTTATAATCTGCTTCTAATTCATTATCCATTTGTTTTCTCCTTCATTAAAATCGACGAAATTTCTTTTCCCCATGCATATGCAAGTAATGGCGGAACTGCATCACCAATCTGTTCATATTTATCCTGAATTGTTCTATCAATATGAGGTACAATATATGGACCACCACAAAAATCATACGAATCAGGGAAAGACTGCAATCTTGCACATTCACGCACAGTTAAAGCTCTATCATATTTAGGATGAACAAACTCATCTAAACAATGACTTGTTACAGTAGGTGATGCTTCATTATATTTCAAACGATAGTTACGCTTAATAAACATTTTTTTAGGTAAAACACGCCTTTCCTGCAGTTTCTCCCTTTCCTCTCCAACATATCTATCAAATAAATCTTTTAAACTCTCCCCCGGTTTTAACAATGAAAATCTTTCAATCGTACATGCACGATGCTTCATAGGCATATGATTTGTAACTTTTCCATCTTCCTTAGTAGTCCTCTTCCAAAATTCATCATTCTTCATCAACAATGAATATTCCGATTCCCTACCCGTATATCTATTCTGTTCTTTACCACTATTAGCAATAACATTTTTCAAACCTGCAAAAGCATCTCTCACACTAACATCCTCCGATGTCGTAGGCGTAGGAAAACTTAATTTCCAATCTGGATATCTTGTCGCTAAAATGAAATATCTATTTCTTTTTTGTGGAACTCCAAATTGATTTGCACTTAAAACCACTTCAATATAATTACCATATCCCGCATCTATCAATTCTTTCTTCAAAATATCTACAATTAACTTTTTCGATTTTTTCGATACCGTTTTTGTAGTTATTGCTGGTACATTTTCAAATAATATCATTTTAGCATTTGAAATCTGAGCTATACGAATTCCCTCTCTAAAAAGGAACTGTCTATCATCATAAAAAGAGCGTGAGGTATTACCCGCTGTAGAAAAAGTTTCACATGGCATTCCCGATGTAACCAAATCAACTCCTTCTTCCGGAATATAGGGAAGAATCTGATCTTCTCGAACTTCTCTTATATCAGACCAAATCACATGTACTTCAGGATGATTTGCAGAATATGTGTCCACACAACTCTTAATATATTCTATTGCTACTTTTGTTTCAAATCCTGCTGCATGTAATCCAGTGCAAATCCCTCCTGGGCCACTAAAACAATCAATATGTGTATAAGCCATCACTCATCCTCCTGTACTAAATTTGAACATGCAAAATCAATTGAATTAGCTTTACAATATTCATCTATTCTTTTTAATGCCTTATAATTTGGTTTTGATTTTCCTGTTTCCCATCGATTAACAGTAGAAAACGAAACCCCTATTTCTTTTGCAAAATCAACTTGACTCAACAAACATTTACGGCGTAAATCCCTAATCTCCTCTGCAAATTTCATATAGATTCTCCTTATCTCATAAATATAGCATTATTATAGCATCTCCATTTCATTCCTTCAATTGTTTTCCATACCAACTGTTATATTTTTATCCTTCCCCCGTCCCTCCTCCAGTCCTTTGCTAGATACGCACTCTATGCCCACAGCCCCATTCATGCATCAATACATGGGATTCTCCACTGAGACCCTGTATATTTTACATATGCTCCACTTTTGAAGCCAAATCATCAAAGTACCTCCACTTTTTCGCATGTGTTAATGATGTTTTGCACTCTTTACAAAACCAACGTTGTGATCCGACTTTTATCTTTCCCGATTTAACACATTTCTTTCCACAAACAGAGCAATTTACTTGATTCATTTAATCATCCTCCATAGTTATTATTTCAAGAAAGATTAAACCCTTTTCAGCCCTTTATTTATCAGGGTTGAAGACGGTTTTTATCAACACATTTTGTCCTATAGCTCCATTTTGTCCTATAGCCCCATTTGTAGGATCAGAGCTTATTTTTCTCTAAAATAGGAACAAAACCAATTTAAGGCAGATAAAAAAGACCTCCGGGAACAAGTTCCCGAAGGTCTGAAAACTCTTTATTATATGCAATCAATGATTACTCGATGATTGTAGCAACACGACCTGAACCTACAGTACGTCCACCTTCACGAATAGCGAAAGTAAGACCCTGGCTCATAGCGATTGGGTGGATCAGTTCGATTGTCATTTCTACGTTATCACCAGGCATGCACATCTCTGTACCTGCTGGAAGGTTACAAACACCTGTTACGTCAGTTGTTCTGAAGTAGAACTGTGGACGGTAGTTGTTGAAGAATGGTGTATGACGACCACCCTCGTCCTTAGTAAGAACGTAAACCTGAGCTGTGAACTTTGTATGACATGTGATTGAACCTGGCTTACAAAGAACCTGACCTCTTACGATATCTTCTCTCTTGATACCACGAAGAAGAGCACCGATGTTATCACCAGCCTGTCCTTCATCAAGGAGCTTTCTGAACATTTCGATACCTGTTACAGTTGTCTTCTGGATTTCTGGCTTAATACCAACGATTTCAACTTCATCATTTAAGTGGATAACACCAGCTTCTACTCTACCGGTAGCAACTGTACCACGACCTGTGATTGTGAATACATCCTCTACAGGCATGATGAATGGCTTATCTGTATCTCTCTGAGGATCTGGAATGTATGAATCAACTGTATCCATAAGTTCCATGATCTTATCTCCCCAAGGTCCCATTGGATCTTCAAGAGCCTTAAGAGCTGAACCCTTAACGATTGGGCAATCTGTGAAACCATACTCTTCAAGCTGCTCTGTAACTTCCATCTCAACAAGTTCGATAAGCTCGTCATCATCAACCATATCGCACTTATTTAAGAATACAACGATGTAAGGTACACCAACCTGACGTGAAAGTAAGATATGCTCCTTTGTCTGAGCCATAACACCATCAGTAGCAGCAACAACAAGGATAGCACCATCCATCTGAGCTGCACCAGTGATCATGTTCTTAACGTAGTCAGCATGTCCCGGACAGTCAACGTGAGCGTAATGTCTCTTCTCTGTCTCGTACTCAACGTGAGCTGTAGAGATAGTGATACCTCTTTCTCTCTCTTCTGGAGCCTTATCAATGTTAGCGAAATCAACAGCTGCGTTACCAGCTACTCTCTCTGAAAGAACTTTTGTGATAGCTGCTGTTAATGTTGTTTTACCATGGTCAACGTGACCGATTGTACCAATGTTACAATGTGGCTTACTTCTATTAAACTTTTCCTTTGCCATTTTTTAATATCCTCCTTAAATTTCGTACCCCTAAGGGCTATGCTTGGCTAAAACTCATTATATAGAATATATAAAAGATTTTCAACCTTTTTTTATCTCTTTATACCAGCAGGCATAAGGATTTTCAACCTTTTTACCTGCTGATATGATTTATTTTACTCTTTTAAGTCGAAAGGCACGGCAAAATGCCTTTCTGAGTTGTCAAACTATTATTTTGACTTTTCAGCGATAACCTTCTCCTGAACGCTCTTTGGACACTGAGCGTATCTCTCAAAGAACATTGAGTAGTTACCACGTCCCTGTGTAGATGAACGAAGCTCTGTTGAGTAACCGAACATCTCTGCAAGTGGAACGAATGCTCTGACGATCTTACCACCGCCGATATCATCCATACCTTCGATCTGACCTCTCTTAGCATTTAAGCTTCCGATTACATCACCTAAGTATTCCTCAGGCATTGTAACTTCAACCTTCATGATAGGCTCCAGAAGAACTGGATTTGCCTTAGCCATAGCATCCTTGAAAGCCATAGAACCAGCGATGTGGAATGCCATTTCTGATGAATCGACTTCATGGTATGAACCATCGTATACATTTGCATGAACACCAAGTACCGGGTATCCACCAAGAATACCAGCCTTAGCAGCTTCTTCGATACCTTCACCAACTGCTGGGATATATTCCTTAGGAATAGCACCACCAACAACTGTGGATTCGAACTTGAATGTCTCTTCGCCGTTTGGATCCATTGGCTCGAACTTAACTTTACAGTGACCATACTGACCACGACCACCTGACTGCTTAGCATATTTGCTATCAACGTCAACAGCCTTGGTAAATGTCTCTTTGTAAGCAACCTGAGGTGCACCTACGTTAGCCTCAACCTTGAACTCACGAAGCAGACGGTCAACAATAACCTCAAGGTGAAGCTCACCCATACCGGCGATAATTGTCTGTCCTGTTTCTTTATCTGTATGTGCTCTGAATGTAGGATCTTCTTCAGCAAGCTTTGCAAGAGCCTCGCCCATCTTACCCTGATCATTCTTTGTCTTAGGCTCGATAGCAAGCTCGATAACTGGCTCTGGGAATTCCATTGACTCAAGGATAACCGGATGCTGCTCATCACAGATTGTATCACCAGTTGTTGTTACTTTGAAACCAACAGCAGCTGCGATATCACCAGCGTAAACCTTATCAATTTCCTTACGAGCATTTGCATGCATCTGTACGATACGTCCTACACGCTCTTTCTTGTCTTTTGTTGCATTTAATACATATGAACCTGAGTTCAATGTACCTGAATATACTCTGAAGAATGCTAACTTACCAACGAATGGGTCTGTCATGATCTTGAATGCCAATGCAGCAAATGGTTCTTCATCTGATGAATGACGAACTACATCATTTCCCTCAGGATCTACACCTGTGATATCAGGGATATCTGTAGGAGCTGGCATATATTCAATAACACCATCAAGCATCTTCTGAACACCCTTATTCTTGTATGCGGAACCAAGGAATACCGGAACTGCTTCACAAGCAATAGTTGCTCTACGAAGAACTTTCTTCATTTCGTCGATTGAAGGCTCTTCACCCTCAAGGTACATCATCATTAAGTCATCATCTAACTCGCAGATCTTCTCTACAAGGTTCTCATGCCATTTGTCAGCAAGCTCTTTTAAGTCATCAGGGATCGTTGTGATCTCGATGTCTTCACCCTTATCATCTTTATAATAGTATGCATCCATCTCAAATAAGTCGATCAGACCGATGAAATCGGATTCTTTACCGATAGGAATCTGAACTGGAATTGCATTCTTGCCCAGACGATCAATAATTGTCTGAACTGAGTAGAAAAAGTCAGCACCCATTTTATCCATCTTATTGATGAATGCCATACGTGGAACGTTGTATGTGTCAGCCTGACGCCATACGTTTTCTGACTGAGGCTCTACACCAGCCTTTGCATCGAATACACCAACGGCGCCATCAAGTACACGAAGTGAACGCTCTACTTCTACAGTAAAGTCTACGTGACCTGGAGTATCAATGATGTTGATTCTGTGCTCTAAAGCACCAGCCTTTGGTTTGTGATGATCCTCTAATGTCCAGTGACAGGTTGTAGCAGCGGAAGTGATTGTAATACCTCTTTCCTGCTCCTGCTCCATCCAGTCCATAGTAGCTGTACCATCATGAGTATCACCGATTTTATAGTTAACACCGGTATAGTATAAGATTCTCTCTGTAAGAGTTGTCTTACCAGCATCGATATGAGCCATAATACCAATGTTTCTTGTTCTGTCCAATGGATATTCTCTTCCAGCCAACGGATTGTCCTCCTTTTATTATTCTGTAGACGGCACAGATTAGAATCTGTAGTGAGCAAACGCCTTGTTTGCTTCTGCCATCTTGTGCATATCTTCTTTTCTCTTTACAGATGCACCTGTGTTATTAGCTGCATCCATGATCTCTCTTGCAAGTCTTTCTTCCATGGTCTTTTCACTTCTAGCACGTGAAAATGTTGTCAACCAACGAAGTCCAAGAGCCTGTCTTCTATCTGGTCTTACATCGATAGGTACCTGATATGTTGCACCACCGATACGTCTTGCCTTAACCTCGAGTAATGGCATGATATTGTTCATAGCCTCTTCAAATACCTCGATAGCGTCCTTACCAGTTTCAGTTGCGATACGGTCGAATGCACCGTAAACAATCTTCTGGGCAACACCCTTCTTACCATCTAACATTACGTTGTTGATAAGCTTGGTAACCACCTTGTTATTGTAAATTGGATCCGCTAATACGTCTCTCTTTGCGATATGTCCTTTACGTGGCACGGTTCTTCCCTCCTTAATATTTATTAATTCTTCGGTACTCACATTATAAAATGTGTTCGTGCTGTTACTTCCATCTCTTCTATCTATCTGATGTTTTCTGCATTTTATGCATCAACACCTTATCTCATAGCAAAAACATGGCCTAACCAGCACATTTTTTTGGAATGTTTCCAATAATACGGTTTTAATTACTTCTTAGCATCTTTTGGACGCTTAGCACCGTACTTAGAACGAGCCTGACGTCTCTTTGCAACACCTGCTGTATCAAGAGTACCTCTGATGATATGGTATCTTGTACCAGGTAAGTCCTTTACTCTACCACCACGGATAAGAACTACGCTATGCTCCTGAAGGTTGTGACCTTCACCTGGAATATAACTTGTAACTTCGATACCGTTTGATAAACGAACTCTGGCGATCTTTCTCAGAGCTGAGTTAGGCTTCTTAGGAGTAGCTGTCTTAACTGCTGTACAAACTCCTCTCTTCTGTGGAGAGCTTGTCTCAGTTGGCTTCTTCTTTAATGAGTTGAAACTTCTCTGAAGAGCTGGTGCAGTTGACTTCTTCTCTACTGTCTGTCTTCCCTTTCTAACTAACTGGTTAAATGTTGGCATGTTTTCACCTCCTACTTTCAAAATAAAAAATAATATAAGGCATACGTTCTCACGCATGCCTTACCATTATATATATTGAAATTATTCGTGTCAAGCACTTTTCAAATTTATTTATTCGTTATCAGATGTCTCTGCCTCTACAGATTCCAAGTCTGAAGCATTTTCTTCCGCCTCATCCTCTGCATCTGCATCGGTATCAACTGCATCTTCTAACTCTGTGCTTTCCAGATCATCTCCGAAGTCGATCTCGTCATCATCATCAAAGAAGTTGATCTCATCCATCTCTGTATCAAGCTTTACAGAACGATAACGCTTCATACCTGTACCTGCTGGGATCAGCTTACCGATAATAACGTTCTCTTTCAGACCATTAAGCGGATCTACCTTACTCTTAATAGCTGCATCTGTAAGAACCTTTGTTGTCTCCTGGAAGGACGCTGCTGACATGAAGGAATCTGTAGCAAGTGATGCCTTTGTAATACCAAGCATTACCTGTGAGCCTTCTGCCGGCTGTTTGCCTTCTGCGATGAGCTGCTCATTTGTATCTTCAAAATCAAGAACGTCAACCAGTGTTCCCGGAAGGTAGGATGAATCTCCGTTATCCTCGATCCTGATCTTCTTTAACATCTGACGAACAATGATCTCGATATGCTTATCATTGATATCAACACCCTGAAGTCTGTATACTCGCTGTACTTCACGAAGCATGTAATCCTGAACTGCACGGATACCTTTGATCTTTAAGATATCATGTGGATTAACAGAACCTTCTGTTAATTCATCACCGGCTTCCAGAACCTGATCGTCCAGAACCTTGATACGGGAACCATAAGGAATTAAGTATGCCTTTGATTCACCTGTCTCGTCATTTGTGATAACGACTTCTCTCTTCTTCTTATTATCACGAAGCTGAACCTTACCGCCAAACTCTGCGATGATCGCAAGTCCCTTTGGCTTTCTTGCTTCGAACAACTCTTCTACTCTAGGAAGACCCTGTGTAATATCATCACCGGCAACACCACCAGTATGGAATGTTCTCATGGTAAGCTGTGTACCAGGCTCACCGATTGACTGAGCTGCGATAATTCCGGCAGCTTCACCAACCTGTACCGGCTGTCCGGTTGCCATGTTGGCACCATAACATTTTGCACATACACCAAGGTGTGACTTACATGTCAGGATCGTTCTGATCTTAAGCTTTGCATCCTGTCTTGTAACACCTGTATCCGGATCAAGGAATGGAACACCGTTTGAATCTACACCCTGATTTACGATCAGAGCAGCTCTCTTTGGTGATACCATGTGGTTTGCCTTAACTAAAAGGTTACCATCTTTATCGTATACAGATTCTGCAAGGTAACGGCCTGTAATTCTCTCCTGGAAGGATTCGATTACTTCTTTTCCCTCCATGAAAGCCTCTACTTCCATACCAGGAATTGCTTTTCCTGCACAACAATCTGTCTCGCGAATGATCAGATCCTGTGATACGTCAACCAAACGTCTGGTCAGGTATCCTGAATCGGCTGTACGAAGCGCTGTATCGGACAGACCCTTACGAGCACCATGCGCTGAAATGAAATACTCCAGAACGTCAAGACCTTCACGGAAGTTTGACTTAATCGGAAGTTCGATCGTACGACCGGTTGTATCTGCCATCAGACCACGCATACCAGCCAGCTGTTTGATCTGCTGGTTAGATCCACGGGCACCGGAATCTGCCATCATGAAGATGTTGTTATATTTATCAAGTCCGTCCAGAAGGGCTTTTGTCAGAACCTTATCGGCTTCTTCCCAAACCTTAACAACAGCGAGGTATCTCTCCTCCTCTGTCATAAGACCACGTCTGAACATCTTTGTGATCTTGTCAACCTGAGTCTGAGCATCTGCAAGGATCTGCTTCTTCTCGTCCGGCACCTTCATATCTGAAATAGATACTGAAATAGCACCTCTGGTTGAATACTTGTAACCGATTGCCTTTACGTCATCCAGAACTTCAGCAGTCTTGGTTGCGCCATGTGTATTGATACATTTGTCAAGGATCGGCTTTAACTGTTTCTTACCAACATGGAAATCAATCTCAAGTTTCAGGATATTGTCAGGATTTGTTCTGTCAACATATCCAAGATCCTGAGGAATGATCTCGTTGAACAGCAAACGACCGAGTGTAGTATCGATGATACCTGTAACCTCTGTTCCGTCTTCTGTCGTAACAGTTCTTCTTACTTTTATCTTAGAATGGAGAGTGATCTCCTTATTCTCATACGCAAGCAGCGCTTCGTTCTTTGACTTGAAGAACTTGCCTTCTCCGATATCGCCATCCTTCTCCATTGTCAGATAGTAGATACCAAGGACCATATCCTGTGAAGGAACGGCAACCGGAGCACCATCTGAAGGCTTCAGAAGGTTATTCGGGGACAGGAGCAGGAATCTACATTCCGCCTGTGCCTCAACTGTAAGTGGAAGGTGAACAGCCATCTGGTCACCATCGAAATCGGCGTTGAACGCTGTACATACCAGTGGATGAAGCTTGATTGCCTTACCTTCTACAAGGATAGGCTCAAATGCCTGGATACCCAGTCTGTGAAGTGTAGGAGCACGGTTTAACATAACCGGATGCTCTTTGATTACATCTTCCAGCACATCCCAAACTTCCGGCTCAAGCTTTTCTACCATCTTCTTAGCAGCTTTAATGTTATTTGCTCTGCCGCTGGCTGTCAGTTCTTTCATAACAAATGGCTTGAATAATTCAATTGCCATTTCCTTTGGAAGACCACACTGATAAATCTTAAGTTCCGGTCCTACTACGATAACGGAACGTCCTGAATAGTCAACACGCTTACCAAGAAGGTTCTGACGGAAACGTCCCTGCTTACCCTTTAACATATCGGACAGAGACTTTAATGCTCTGTTACCCGGACCTGTTACAGGACGGCCTCTTCTACCATTATCAATTAACGCATCAACAGCTTCCTGAAGCATTCTCTTCTCGTTTCTGACAATGATGTCAGGAGCGTTCAGATCAAGAAGTCTTCTTAAGCGGTTATTTCTGTTGATAATTCTTCTATATAAGTCATTCAGGTCAGATGTAGCAAATCTGCCGCCATCCAACTGAACCATAGGTCTGATATCCGGTGGAATAACCGGAATAACATCCATGATCATCCACTCCGGCTTATTCTCAGAATTACGGAATGCTTCAACAACTTCCAGTCTCTTGATGATTCTGGCTCTCTTCTGTCCGCTTGAATTCTTAAGCTCAGCCTTTAATTCTTCGCTTTCTTTATCCAGATCGATTGCTCTTAAGAGCTCCTGAATGGACTCAGCACCCATTCCTGCACGGAAGGAGCCGTATCCGAAGTCCTCTTCAGCCTTTCTGTATTCCTGCTCTGTCAGAACCTGCTTATAAGTAAGCGGTGTGTCCTTTGGATCAAGAACAATATAAGATGCAAAGTATAATACCTTTTCAAGTACTCTTGGAGAAATATCAAGGATCAGTCCCATACGGCTAGGAATACCTTTGAAATACCAGATATGGGATACCGGTGCTGCAAGCTCGATATGACCCATACGCTCTCTACGAACGCTGGCCTTTGTAACCTCTACACCACATCGATCACAGATAATACCTTTATATCTGATCTTCTTGTATTTACCACAATGACATTCCCAGTCCTTGCTAGGTCCAAATATTCTCTCACAGAACAAACCGTCTTTTTCCGGTTTTAATGTTCTGTAGTTGATAGTCTCAGGTTTCTTAACCTCACCATGTGACCATTCTCTGATTTTTTCAGGAGATGCAAGTCCGATTCTAATTGCGTCAAAGCTTAAAGCCTGTTCCTGTTCTGGAGTTTCCATGTTAAATTCTGGCATCTTACAAAATCTCCTTTCTAAAATTCATCATCTGAGTTGTCATCATAATCATCGCTGTAATCATCCAGATATTCTCCGTCTGATAATGATGTCAGCTCATCATTTTCATCTGTTCCGCTGAAGCCCGCTTCTTCAAATTCACGTCCATCAGCTTCCCGTTTATCATCATCGATCATGCTCTTAACATTCTCGTCATACGCTTCGATCGTCTCACCGAGATCAACCTCTGTCATATCGTCTTTTACAACTCTGACATCGAGACCAAGTGACTGGAATTCCTTCAGCAGTACCTTGAATGACTCAGGGATACCAGGTGTAGGAATGTTCTCACCCTTAATGATCGCTTCATATGTCTTAACACGTCCGATTACATCATCCGACTTAACAGTCAGGATTTCCTGTAATGTATATGATGCACCGTATGCTTCCAGTGCCCAAACTTCCATCTCACCGAAGCGCTGTCCACCGAACTGAGCTTTACCACCCAGAGGCTGCTGTGTAACTAATGAGTACGGACCGGTTGAACGTGCATGGATCTTATCATCAACCAGATGGTGGAGCTTAAGATAATGCATGTAACCGATTGTTACAGGGCTGTCAAATTCTTCACCGGTTCTACCGTCACGAAGCTGTACCTTACCGGTTCTGTCGATCGGAACGCCCTTCCATTCTTCTCTGTGATCTCTGTTCTCATAGAGGTAATTCATTACTTCTTCTGAAACAGAATCTTTATATTTCTCGTAGAAGTTCTCCCACTCAGTATTTGCATAATCATTCGCCATCTCAAGAGTATCCATGATATCAAACTCGTCTGCACCATCAAACACAGGAGTTGAAACCTTGAATCCGAGAACCTGTGAAGCAAGACCAAGATGGATTTCAAGAACCTGTCCGATATTCATACGTGAAGGAACGCCCAGTGGGTTCAACACGATATCGAGCGGACGGCCATTTGGAAGGAATGGCATATCTTCTACCGGAAGTACACGGGAAATTACACCCTTGTTACCATGACGACCAGCCATCTTATCTCCTACCTGGATCTTTCTCTTCTGAGCAATGTATACTCTGACTGATTTATTAACACCCGGTGAAAGTTCATCACCATTTTCTCTTGTAAAGATCTTGGTATCCATGATGACACCAAATGCTCCATGAGGAACCTTCAGGGAAGTATCTCTTACTTCTCTTGCCTTCTCACCAAAGATGGCACGAAGGAGTCTTTCCTCTGCTGTCAGTTCTGTCTCTCCCTTAGGAGTAACCTTACCGACAAGGATATCTCCGGCACGAACCTCAGCACCGATACGGATAATACCATTCTCATCCAGATCCTTTAATGCATCATTGGACAGTCCAGCAAGATCTCTTGTGATCTCTTCCGGTCCGAGCTTGGTATCTCTCGCTTCGCATTCGTACTCCTCAATATGAATAGATGTATATACATCATCTTTTACAAGTCTTTCACTTAAAAGAACAGCATCCTCGTAGTTGTAACCTTCCCAGGTCATGAAACCGATCAGAGGGTTCTTTCCAAGTGCGATCTCTCCACCTGAAGTAGATGGTCCGTCTGCGATAACCTCTCCAGCCTTAACATGCTCGCCCTTGAATACGATAGGTCTCTGGTTCATACAGTTACCCTGATTGCTTCGTGCGAACTTGATAACGTGGTAGATATCCTTTGTTCCATCTTCATCTGCCTTAATACAGATTTCCTTACTTGTGGAATATTCAACTACACCATCTCTCTTTGCAACGATACATACACCTGAGTCAACGGCTGCCTTTGCTTCCATACCGGTACCTACAACGGCTGATTCGGTAAGCATAAGCGGAACTGCCTGACGCTGCATGTTTGATCCCATCAGAGCACGGTTTGCATCATCGTTCTCAAGGAAAGGAATCATGGATGTAGCAACTGAGAATACCATCTTAGGAGAAACGTCCATCAGATCAACTCTTGATTTCGGGAACTCTGTTGTATCCTCTCTGTATCTTCCTGATACGTTGTTATTTACGAAATGACCATCTGCATCCAGAGGTTCATTCGCCTGTGCAACTCTGTAATTATCTTCTTCATCTGCAGTCAGATAAATAACCTCATCTGTAACTACAGGGTTTGCAGGATCTGATTTATCCAGTTTTCTGTATGGTGCTTCTACAAAACCATACTCATTGATTCTTGCATAAGTAGCCAGAGAGTTGATCAGACCGATGTTAGGACCTTCAGGAGTCTCGATAGGACACATTCTACCATAATGAGTATAGTGTACGTCTCGAACCTCGAATCCTGCTCTGTCTCGTGACAGACCACCGGGACCAAGGGCTGATAATCTTCTCTTATGAGTCAGCTCAGACAATGGGTTGTTCTGATCCATGAACTGTGACAACTGGGAACTTCCGAAGAATTCCTTAACTGCTGCTGTTACAGGCTTGATGTTGATCAGAGACTGTGGAGTGATCGTCTCTACGTCCTGAGTCGTCATTCTCTCTCTTACAACTCTTTCCAGTCTGGAAAGACCGATTCTATACTGATTCTGAAGAAGTTCTCCGACTGCACGGATACGTCTGTTACCAAGGTGATCGATATCATCCTTTGTTCCAATACCATATTCAAGGTGAATGTTGTAGTTAATTGAAGCGATAATGTCTTCTTTTGTTATATGCTTTGGAACAAGGTCAGATGCATCTCTTGCGATAGCTGCCTTTAATTCTTCTTCGTCTGAATATTCATTTAAAAGGGTTTCAAGGACAGGATAGTATACACCCTCATGGATACCTACTTCAGCAGGATCAAATCCAACATACTTGGACAGATCTACTACCATATTTGAAAGCACCTTTACGTTACGTTCTTCTGTCTGGATCATAACATATGGTACAGCAGCATCCTGGATATCCTTTGCCTGTGCTCTTGTAAGTGTCGTGCCTGCTTCTGCGATCACTTCACCGGTTGCCGGATCGATCGCATCCTCTGCAAGTATCTGACCTGTAATTCTGTTCTGGAATGCCAGCTTCTTATTGAACTTATAACGTCCAACCTTTGCAAGATCATAACGTCTTGGATCAAAGAACATTGCATTGATCAGGTTCTCTGCACTCTCTACTGCAAGAGGCTCACCCGGTCTTATTTTTTTGTACAGCTCAAGAAGACCATCCTGATATGTCTCAGAAGGATCCTTTTCAATACTTGCTAAAATCTTTGGTTCTTCGCCAAACAGATCAATAATCTCTGCATTTGTTCCGATTCCCAGTGAACGGATAAGTACTGTGATAGGCACCTTTCTGGTTCTATCTACACGAACATAGAAAACATCATTCGAATCTGTTTCGTACTCTAACCATGCACCACGGTTTGGGATAACTGTACAGGAGTACAGCTTCTTACCAATCTTATCATGTGCAATATCATAGTAGATACCAGGTGAACGCACCAACTGGCTTACGATAACTCGCTCTGCACCGTTGATCACAAATGTACCTGTCTCGGTCATAAGAGGAAGATCACCCATGAAAATCTCATGTTCTGACATTTCCTTTGCGTCATTTGCATGGAGTCTTACTTTTACTTTAAGCGGTGCAGCATATGTTGCATCTCTTTCCTTGCACTCTTCGATTGAGTACTTCACATCATCTCTACATAACTGGAAATCTACAAACTCAAGACTAAGCTGTCCTGTATAGTCAGTAATAGGAGAGATATCTTTAAATGCCTCCTTCAGACCATCGGTAAGGAACCACTGGTATGAGTTTTTCTGAACTTCGATAAAGTTAGGCATCTCCAGTACATCTTTCTGTCTGGAATAACTCATTCGGATACCTTTACCAGATTGAACAGGACTAATTCTGTTTTTTTCCATCGACACATTCACCCCTTGGAATTTATTTTTAAGCGTATATTCTGTTGAAATGCTTACATTTAACCGAAATATATTAGCCGTGTCATTATATGTCTGGTTTGAACGCAAACCAACCCATAGTATAGACATCCTACACTGTATCACATTTTCAAGGTATATGTCAAGAAATATTTGGAATTTTTTTATTAAAGAATTGTATATGAACTTTTATCCATATTTATATGCCCCTCTGCATTCTTTTGAAACAGCCTGCAGCGGTATTATTACAGAACAGATACATAACGCTGACTATATCATGTCGTATCTGTGTTCAGAATCTTAAAATCACTTATTCGGTTTCAACTGCTCTTATTGATAAAAATGATCAGTTTGCCGGAACTTTGACAAAAACGACCTGGCAGGTAATTCTCCCGCCAGGTCGAAAGATATTCATAAATACAAGGAATAAAATTACTTTAATGTAACCTTAGCGCCTTCAGCCTCTAACTTAGTCTTAGCTTCCTCAGCCTCGTCCTTTGAAGCTCCCTCTTTGATAACCTTTGGAGCGCCATCAACAGCATCCTTAGCTTCCTTTAAGCCAAGACCTGTGATCTCACGAACAACCTTGATAACCTTAACCTTGTTAGGACCAACTTCTGTAAGTTCGATATCGAATGAATCCTTCTCTTCTGCTGCTGGAGCGTCTCCGCCTGCTGCTGCTACAACAACACCTGCTGCTGCTGATACACCGAATTCTTCCTCACATGCTTTAACTAAGTCATTTAATTCTAATACTGATAAACCTTTGATTACTTCAATAATTTCCTGAGTTGTCATTATTATTTCCTCCATTAATATAATATAGTTTAATAATTGCTGCTTCTATTAAATAGAAGCCGACGTGCCTGTATGCACAAATAATTAAGCTTCCTTCTGTTCTGCAATCTGCTTGATAACACGAGCGAAGTTTGCAATAGGTGACTGGATACTTCCAAGGAATTTGGAAATAAGTACTTCTCTTGAAGGAATGTTTGCAATAACTGCGATACCTGCTGCATCGTAGAATGTACCTTCTACAACGCCACCCTTAAGCTCAAGTGCCGGAGCAGTCTTTGCGAAGTTAGCCAGGATTCTGGCTGCTGCTGTAGCATCTGTCTTACAGATAGCTAATCCGGTAGGTCCTTCGAGACATGGCTTCAGTCCCTCGAACTCTGTGCCTTCAATAGCGAAGTTGATCATGGTGTTCTTGTATACCTTATAAACAACCCCAGCTTCTCTTAACTGCTTACGAAGCTGTGTGTCCTGCTCAACTGTAAGTCCACGGTAGTCAACTACAACTGCTGTCTGAGCACCATCTAAGTTAGCTTTGATTTCTTCAACTACTGGCTTCTTAATCTCTACCTTTGCCATAATGCGCCTCCTTGTTTTACTAATGACTGCACATAGTTAACAGAAAGCATCTTCTGCTAAAATAAGAAAAGCTCTCTGTCGATAAGACAGAGAGCATATAGTTAAAATAATATTAACGATATATTCCTCGGTAGGCGTTTTTCAACTTATGCCATCCGGCACCTACTGTCTTCGGCAGTTCATCGAGAGGTACTTTACCATAACACAAGGAATATGTCAATATGTTTTTTCACTTTTTGATGTGAATTTTCACTTTTCCATGTAAATTTACACTTTTTCGTGCAAATACTTTTGCTCACATTATTTATGATGTGTAATTCTTTTATACCTGTTTTTGTCTGGATCTTATTCTTCCCATTTCTTTACAAGAATGCTGGCATTGTGTCCACCAAATCCAAGAGAATTGCTAAGCGCATATGTAATGTCCTTATGAACGCCCTCACCCTTTGTATAATTCAGATCGATCTCGCCTTCTGTCTCACGAAGACCTACTGTTGGATGAATGTATCCATCTTCGATAGATTTTACACATGTAATAAATTCAACTGCTCCGGCCGCGCCAAATAAATGACCGATCATGGATTTTGTAGAATTAATATTTACATTATATGCATCTTCACCAAATGCTTTCTTAATTGCTCTTGTCTCATAGAGATCATTGTGGTGGGTACTTGTTCCGTGTGCATTGATATAATCAACGTCTGCCGGTGTAATGCCAGCCTCGTTGATCGCAAGTGTCATGGCTCTTGCTGCACCCTCTCCATCCTCGGCAGGGGATGTAATGTGAAATGCATCACAGGTGGAACCATATCCGACAACCTCGGCAAGGATCTTTGCTCCTCTTGCCTGCGCATGCTCCAGAGATTCCAGAACTACGACTCCAGCTCCTTCACCGATAACGAATCCACATCTGTCTTTGTCAAACGGAATCGACGCACGATCTGCTTCTGTTGCACTTGAAAGTGCTGTCATGGAGATAAATCCTGAAACATTTGTCTCACAAATCGGTGATTCAGCACCTCCGGCTACCATCACATCTGCATCTCCGACCTGAATATAACGATATGCCTCGCCAATGCTGTTTGTTCCTGTCGCACATGCTGTTACAACATCTGTACATTTGCCCTTTAAGCCATATGCGATCGCTACATTTCCGGCTGCCATATTCGAGATCATCATAGGAACCATCATTACACTGACACGGTTTGCCTTACCATTCATAACCTTGGCATGTTCCTTTTCGATCGTAGCTACACCGCCAAGTCCGTTACCGATACAGGTTCCGAATCTTGTCAGATCTTCTTTCTCAAGATCAATACCGGCATTCTTGATTGCTTCGCCTGTAGCTGCAACTGCATACTGGCAGAACGGCTCCATTCTTCTGGCTGCCTTTGGATCCATATATTGTTTCGGATCAAAATCTTTTACTTCAGCACCCATTTTGCATTTATATTCGGATACATCAAATTTTGTAATCTCGCCAATACCTACTTTATTCTTCTTAATGCCATCCCAGAATTCTTCTACATTATTTCCGATCGGGGTTACAGCGCCCATTCCTGTTACAACTACTCTTTTCATCTCGTTTTCCTTTCAAAAGACAATCTATCCATTTAGTACATATAAATATGTACCGTCGCAATGCTCATTGTACCATTTCACCTGTCGGTTCAATGTTGGTTTCGCATTATGCTGGTATGTACAAACACATCCCATCGCAATGCTCATTGTACCATCTCGTTTTTAAAACCGCAAGTGTTGGTCTGTTTCTCTTTCAAAATATCTATTTCTCTTTCAGAATATCCATCATCTCAGCGATCATTTCTTCATCCTGAAGCCGGAACAGAATCTCTACTCGTCTGGATGCTTCCAGATCGACAGATCCATCCTCCTTATAAATCGGATTGCTGTAGGACTTTCCATTTGCCGTTAGCACACTTCGGAGCAGTTCAACATCCGTGGAGCTTATGATCCCGTTACTCTCGGTCAGGCAATACTTCGCAACAGAAAAGGCTCTCTGCTGGGAAAGTTCAAGATTATAAATATAAGATCCATTCGTATCTGTATGACCTTCTATAATAATCTCCGATACATAATCACGATATTTTTCATCTAACAGTACATTACAATATTTTGGAAGAAATTCTTTCAAGAATGTCTTTCCTTCTTCCTTCAGATCACTGTCTGCTACATCAAACAAAACGCTTGCATCAAATGTGATCGCTCCGGTTTTTTCATCAACTTTTACATTTAAAGAACTGCCGGCAAACTCATCGCGGAGAGTCGCCACCAGATCACTTCGGATGCCTGCGATCCGATCCAGCTCATCCTGCTGATCTTTTAACAACTGCTCCTGTTCCTTGATAATTTCTTTCTGCTTATCAAGCTCCGCCTGTTTACTCTCATACTGGCTCTTTGACTGCATCAGTGTAAAAGAAATGATCAGAATAAAAATCAGAAGGAGTGCCGCCATCATATCGGAATACGACAGCCAGTAAGAGGTTTCTTCTTCCTCCGGTCTTCTTCGTTTCTTACTCATGCCTTATCCCTCCCTGCTGCTCTGCTCGATCGCCCTCGGGCGGTTCAGTCTGCCCCGGAAGATGTCATTCTGATCTTTCGTCAAGATACGGATATCTTCGATATCTTCATGCATGGACTTCAGATATGCAAGTGTTTCTTCGATTGCCTTCTGTGTTGCTATCGTTGCTTCCAACTGTTTCTTCTGGAAATCCAGTTCCAGATTACCGTTATCGTAAGTCGCATCCGGACGTACATACCGTTTGAACTCTGCTACAAATTCATCCAGCTTATGATATGCCTGTTCCAACACCGTCTTAAAGATCAGATTAAATGTCAGGGAAAAGATCATACCATAGATAGATGTATGGAACGCAACCTTGATACCATCCATCAGAGGTCCGATACTGTTCGTGATCTCCTCTGCTGAACCTGTATTAAATGCCTGAAGTCCGATTGACAGACCGATAAAGGTACCAAGAATACCCAGCCCTGTCATGGCTCCCGGAACCAGACTCAGACGACCTTTTTCAACCGCATCATCGATCAGCTGATAATTGATAAAATCCTCGATATCGCAGGCATATTTTCCTTCCTCATCCTGCTCCAGACGTTTCATTTCTTCCACATAATCTACATAGGAATTTCTCAGATGTTCCTCATTAAAGATACCATACCGGGTCTCGGTACGATACAGATCCCAAAGAAGCTTCTTTTCTTTTGCATAGTCGCCCTTAATATAGCTGATGGCTATACGAAAATCTTCCCCCATCTGGTCGATATGCTTCAGATGCTTATATGCATAGACAAATATCGCTCCCACGATTCCAAACATACAGACACTGATCAGCACATTTGCCGGATCCAGACTATCATTTGTCACATTCAGTAAAATACAGATGCCGAGCATCACCACATAGACAACAGGCAGCCACTTTTTATTCAGCTCTACCTTCATGTTCTGCTTCTTACGGAATGCTCTTGCCGCACGTTCATTCTGCGGCCGAATGGTTTTTAACCGGTTTCGTTTGTTCATTTTTTCGTTTCCTCTCGTATGATCTCATTCAGCCTTTTCATTCGTATCTGCTAAAGCGTTTCCCCATTCGTTTTATTGTAGCATTAATCCGCATTTTTTACCATCACAATGCGTAAAAAACGGCACCAGATACAAATAAATTCTATTATCTGTATCTGATGCCATATGCTAAATACAACATCGTCCATCTGATGCCATAAGCTCTAACTGTCTATCTGACGCTATAAGTTCTGACCCTCACCTGACACCGACCGGCTGTAACGCCTGTATTTTCATTTTACCAACCGCTTGCAGAAGGTTCTGAATATAAAACTTTGGATCCTTTCCCGTTCTTTTTCACGAGTATCAGTTTGGAATATCCATTTTTATCACATTTCTTATACACAATGTAATCACCCTGTAATGTATAATACTGTATCGTTGAAGTACTGCTTGCATTCTTATCCTTCAATACATTATAGATCTCCGTTTTCTTTCCCTTTGACGTCGTATAATCTATCGCCTGTGGAAAATATAAACTACCCACTGTCTTTCCTCTGGAGGTAAGTGAACCTTTTGATGTCTTGATCGGCGTTCTTGCATCCCGTTCTGTACTTAATACAACAGATTTTGCTTTCTTTTTATTTTTTCCGGTAAGTGACATGGAATATGTACCAACCGTTTTATCATATTCTATATCACTAGTCTTTACATGCTGCGTCTTTGTATAGTAGATCTTTTTGCCTGCAAATACAAAATCACGGCCTCTTGCAAGTTTTGTTTTCTTACCATTCTTAATTGATACACGCACGATATACTTATCTGATCCATCGGATCCGCCATAATTATCATAGACTGCATACAGATAATTTCCTTTTTTTCTCAAGCTTCTAAATCCTTTTCCACCTGCTTTGGCAATGGTTTTTGTCTTCTTCGTTTTGATATCATAGCAGAAGATTTTTCCAGTTTCCGTGATTGAATAATAAACCTTATTACCACTGATCACAACTGAACATCCGCCACCACCAATATAGTTATCCTGTGTCTGATATGTCTTTGCATCTGCCTGATTCGGGTAAATTAAGCATCCGATCAGGACTGCAAGCATACTGAATAAAATTGCATGTGATTTTAAAAATTGTTTCATATCTTATCCATCTCCTTCATTATTTGATTAAATATCTGCCTCTATATTCTTCGCCTCTTCATGTCCGGCGCGGCTCTAGTCTCTGATGACCTTATCCAGGCAGCCATGTTCTTCACATGAATTTCTTGCCATTCTTCCCTGCGCATCGATATATACAATATTGCCATCGGCATCTTTGTATGCCAGAGACTCATGCGCTCCTGCGCTTGGATTGGTACTGGCATCTCCGATCGTAAGCCATACGCCTTCGCCTTCTGCAACAGTATCTGTCGCTTTATCATACAGATAATTCAGTCTCAGATCCTCCTCTGCCGCAGCGCAGACAATATCTATAGCCACACAGGTTATGATACCGCCACGCAATGCCATCGCGCGGTTTAAAACCGGCATATTGAACATATTATAATAAAGCGCAATACCATCGACTGAGAATCCATCCCACAGAGTCGGATTTACATCTTTTTGAGTACATTGATATCCCGGATAATGCGCTGTCGTTGAAATATAATCTGCAAGAGTTTTCAGCTTATCATAATTCGACATATCATCTGTCCACAGCTTTGCCTCTACATTTCTCCGAACCTTTGTATACAATTCTGTATCAAGAAGATTTCCATCTTCATCATATGGCTTCGGAGCAACATACATAGTGTCATATAAAACGCCATCCCTGTAAGCATCCAGTCTGCACACGCGCACACCTGCACCAGCTGTTACAGTAAGCTTGCACTGTGACATTGCCTTGCCGGAAAATTCTATTTTTCCACTTGTTGTCGAAGTCGTAACGGATGTTGTCTCTCCATATACCCCCTTCAGATTATAGGTTTCTACTTTTATTTCCGGTTCTGAAGTATTCCAGCCTGCCCAATCCATCAGATTTCTGTATTCTTTCGGTGTAACATCGGATACCTTAAAGGTTATATGTTCATTTAACCATGCAGCATTACCTTCACATGCAAACCATTCACAAAAAGAACCTGTACCATTCGTTACGGTTATATCTTCAACCTCTTTCTTCATGGTTTCCCCGTACTTATAACCGGACAGATTAAATCCTCCAAGTGGGTCTTCATTATTGTATATTCTCACTTTTCCCAAAGCAATCCATGTCTCTTTATAATGCTCTGTCTCAGGGAATATAATACACAGGCTGGTATGTCCGACACTCGTACATACCACATTTCCGTTCTCATTCTTTTTGGTATATCTTTCTGTATAATCGATATATTCTCCCTGATTACCATAAGTATAATATTCCTTTATTTCTCCTGCACATTCCGGCTGCTTGGAATAATGAACCTTTATTTCTTCTCCCACTTCATATTCCATTTTTTCCAGCTCTGCCGTGCCATCCCACTCTTTTTTTTGATCCTCGGACTCCTGTCCGCCGGAATTCGTGTCCCCGGTAGTGCCTGAGTTCCCGATGGTATCTGTATCCTTAGTTGCACCTGTGTTTCCAGTGGTGTCTGTATCCTTGGTGGTGCCTGCGTTCTCAGTGGCATCCGTTACATCTGTGGTGTTCTCAGACTTATTGCTATCACCAGTATTCTTCTGACCGGAGTCCTTCTTTGTCGTCTTCTTTTTCACTTTAACAGACTTCACTTTACTCCATGCGCTGTGATATTTTTTCTTCTTTACAGTCCGGTACACACGCACTCTGACATAATATTTTTTGCCCTGCTTCAGCTTCTTAAACGTTACCGTTGTTTTCTTAGCACTGACTTTCTGGCTTTTTACGTTTTTCTTAAACTTCTTGTCTGTACTGATCTGAATCTGATAGCTGCCCGCCTTTTTTGATTTCTTAAATCTTACTGTCACCTGTCCCGCTGATCTGGATCTTACTGACGTAATAGATGTCTTTGGAACTGTAACCTTACTGCCTGTTTTCGCTTCTGATGTAAATGAGCAATTCACGCATAGCAATGCTGCCACCATGCACCAGACAATGATCTGCTTCAATCTATTCTTCATGTATTATCTCACCTTTTTTACTTTTACACCCTTCTTCACATAGTAAACATGATTTCTATAGGTGACATTTCCGGTATAAGACTTCTTCCATACGCCATTCTTGACATAGTATTCCTGTCTGCCATTCTTGATAAATGCTGTCTGTGTAGTCTTCAGACCTTTCTTAACGTAATAAGTTGCCTTACCGACTTTTACAAATCCGGTCTTGGTGTTCTTTGCGCCCTTATTCAGATAATAGGTCTTCTTACCTACCTTTACAAATTCATTCTTTGTACTGCAGACACCCTTCTTTACATAGTAGTACTTCTTGCCGTTCTTCACGAATCCGGTCTTTTTATTCTGCACTACACCCTTCTTGATGTAATAGGTCTTCTTGCCAACTTTGATGAATCCGCTTCTGCCTGACTGAATCAGACCTTTCTTTACATAGTAATATTTTCCGTCAGATCCCTTTACAATGCCATTACTTGTAAGGGATACCTTTGGTTTTGAGATCTTATAAGAACCACCATTGATGCTTCTTGCCATCTTATCGAATACTTTATAAATATTCTGATTATTTTTCATAGCTGCAGGATTCTTACCCTTACTGACCACCTTCTGAGCTGCAACGGTATTATTTGGAAGGTCGCCCAGAGAACCCATTACAGAAGGATCGCAGCATAAGGCTTTTAGGAACTGCACTGCTGCTTCATCCTGCCTGCCACTCTTAATTGCGTAGTATGTACCACCCCAGTTATAGGCAAATGGTCCCTGACAGGCAGCCATCGGCTTGTCAAATGTAATGCTATACTGTCCCCAGGTGCCAGAGAACCAGCCAAATACCTTACCGGATGTCATATCAGCCACCCAAGCACTGCTCCACATCGAGCTTCCTGTATCATATCCATTTCTACGGGTCGCCTTCGCGATCTTTTCCACAGTCTTCTTATCTGCTTCAGATAACATAAATACCTTGCTATTATCCTCGTAAGAATACGATGTATCCCCTATCATGTTATTGAGAATACCCTCACAACCACTCATTGTATATTTTGATGCTCCGGAGGTCATATAGTAACCGGCCTCTTTCATCTTTGCAGCAACAGACAGATAGCCATCAGCTGTTCCGATCATCTTCTGAACCTTTTCAGGATCTGAAGTTCCAAGAACCTTCTGTGCAATATCCGGATCAAACATAAATGCTCCCGGTGTTGCTTCCGGTGTCATCGCTACAAGCTTGCCCTTATAGGTTCCTGCTTTTCTGGTATATGGATAAGACTGGCTGTAAGCATCTGTAAGTCCAAGCTTGTCCAAATCTGTAAATACTCCTGTAGATAAAAGTACATCCAGCTTTGCTGAATCCATCAAAACGATAAACGTAGCTTCGGGATTGTTTGCAAGCTTCTGCTGTACTAATGCATAATATTCAGCTGATCCTCCACCAACTTCATATTTGATCACTTCGATATTCTTTGTATAAGACGGATATTTCTTATTAACCGCCTTTATCGCCTGTTCCACCTGACTATCCCATGTCAGAATATAGACCTTATTTGTCTTTAATTTGCTCTCTTTGGCTATACTGTTTACACATACAGTAAAGGAAACTGTGCTTGAATTACCTGTTTCATCAGAAATCACACAGTGATAATCCTCAGTCTTCAGCTTTTTTGTTTTGTTTACCGATGCTGTACAGGTATAAGATGCTTTATGCCCTAACTGTCCTACATCTCCTCCGTATGACTGTCCTTTATACCATGTATATGTAAGCTTCCCCTGATTACTGCTTGCGGATACCTTTAGTGTTACTTTCTCTCCTGAGTTCGCTATCACCGTATTATTGCCAACTGCTTTAGCTGTTATATTTGAAGAATTTACAAAAATATAAAATTCGCAAAATCTTCCATCTGTACTATTCTTGTTGGATATATTTACAAAAACATACTGGGATTTTGTAACATTTCTCAATGTATATGACAATCCATCTGCACTGACAGCTCCACCATCTGTAAGCCAGTTACAACTACCCACCTCAAAACCTGCCGGTAGATTTAACTTACTGAGATTTATTGATAAGGTGACATCTGCTCCGGATTCTACCAACACCGTCTCCTCGTAATCAACACTTCCCGCCTCTACCGGAAACTTTAGTCCCGGCAGCCATATGAGTGCAGCTATAGCGATGCACATAAGCGCCAGTAGTTTCTTCATTTTTTTCATAATCATCTCTCCTTTGCTTTTAAAATTGTGATATATTACTCATTATAATTTACATTGTAGCTATACAGATCTTTGATCTTCTTACCTTTATTATTAAGAAGCTGAAGGGTGATTTTACATTCACCCAGTTTCTTCTTTGCTTTATTCTTTCTTAACAGAATATAGTCTCCAAGCACAATATAGCTTCTTCTCTCGCTTGAGCTGGAATTAATGACCTTTTCTTCTCCTGTCGCAATATTCTTTTTGTTTAACAGGCCAAAAGATCCCATTGAGTCATATTCATATCCCTTATACTGTGCTTTCTCACCGTCAATTACGCAGCCGGATGTGCTGACCTTAACCTTCATATATGTTTTCGGCAGATTCTTGATCTTTGTCTTTTTCCCTTTTTTATTTATTTTGTAGAAAACATCAAAGTTGTTATAGACATACACCGCATCTCTATAAACAATCATGCGGCTGTCCTTTACATTTCGACACACTTTCGTAAGCGCTTTTTGGCTGATTACTTTTTTATGAGAGCCATCCAGATTCATAGATGCAAAATAATAATTATAGTTTGAAGTGCCATTTGAATATGCATAATATATCTTATTCTTATAAATGGAAAACTCAAAACTCGGCTCCGGCAAAACACTGCTTGATGAACACTCAAAAAATAATTTTTTCACCTTTCCGTTTTTCACATTTACGCGAATAATGCCATAACACATAAGACCATCCATTAAACCACAATAAAGATATCCTTTATAGTAAAACATGTTGCTGATATTTGCATAATTCTTATAGGAATAATATGTATTCTTATTTCTTACCTGCTTTGGCAGCTTTGCTAACTTCTTGTTTGTCTTTTTCTTGACATCATAGCAAAAGATATAACCCGTTCTGTCACTTGAATAATAAATCTTATTGCCTACCTGTACCGCAGCATAAGATGTATCATGCAATCTATGACATCCTATCACTGTCTGGGAATCATCCGCCGCTGATAATGATGCTGCCTCCGTCTTTAATACCGGTGCCGTAGGTATGATACCGCTGGTACCCAGCATCACGGCTAATACAAGACACATGATGCGTTCTTTCATCTTATTCTTTTTCATCCATCTCTCTCCTTTTCTCTTATACACTATGCCTTCTATCTGTTACATTGCTTTTCTTATACTTATGTAAACCTCATTGATGTCTGTAAAAAAGCACAAATATTATAAAAAAAAAACGGCTGTCAATAGTTCACAAAATATTTCTCATTTTTTATATATTTTGCTTCATTTTACTCTCTCCCTTCTATAATTATCTGCATGTTTCTTTTCCCATAAAAAGAACATCTACTATCATAGACAGGGCATCGGCAGAAAAAGTTTTAAAGAATTAAAAAAAATCCAGATACAGCACCTCTGCCATATCTGGATCTTTTATTTATCAATATTTCGCAAAATCAATATCCTTGTAAGCAATTAATTTTGCTCTCAGTATATCTTATTTTCGTATTCTCAAAGTCATTTAATAAACTTGTCGCAGCCTGTGGATTTCTCTTTTTCTCAATCAAATATTGAATAATCTTCTCCAACTCCTCTGCTGCATCAATCGTCATAAAAATCTTATATGCCATATTTTGTCCTCATATCCGCCACAAATGCATCTGCATCTATACATGTTCCCTGCTCTGCGTGTTTTCTCGCATCTTCCAGTCTTTTCAGTACATCTTCTTCGGACATACTTTGATATATGTTGTTACTTCTTTTAATCTCAAATGGAAATCCATTTGCGGCTACTGCCTGTGTCAGAAAGATTCTTATCGCTGTCGTAGTATCTGTTCCCAAATCCTTGAACAAGCTATCTGATTTTCTTTTTAATTCATCGTCTACTCTAACCTGAATTGTACTTGCCATATAGTGCCTCCTTCATTCTTGCCGTTGTATTGTATTTATATTGATATGTCAATATATTGTATTGCTTTTATACGTTTATATTACAATATCGAATATAAAAAAACAATATTAATGATAATTTCATTACAAAAGCAAGATAAATTTTGAAAAATAAAAATGCTATAACGAGACAACGCCGGATACATATAAAATTGTATCCGGCATTGTCTACTTTTATCTATATTCTATTTCGTCTTACAGACTCATGCCACCGTCTACACGGATAACCTGTCCTGTAATGTAAGATGCCTTGTCGGATGCAAGAAATGCTGCTGTCTCAGCAATATCCGATACCTCACCCAGTCTCTTAACTGTGATGTGGTCAAGCATCGCATCCTTCATCTTATCTGACATAGCGTCTGTCATATCTGTCTTGATGAATCCCGGTGCGATCGCATTTGCTGTTACACCACGGCTGCCAAGTTCCTTTGCTACAGACTTTGTCATGCCGATGATTCCGGCTTTGGAAGCAGCATAGTTGATCTGTCCTGCATTCCCTTCAATACCGACTACGGATGACATGTTGATGATCCTGCCGTACTTCTGCTTCATCATCGGTCTGTACACATGCTTGATACAGTTAAATGCACCCTTCAGGTTGATATTGATAACCTGATCGAAATCTTCTTCCTTCATACCGAGCATGATATTATCTTTTGTAATACCGGCATTGTTTACGAGGATATCAACTCTGCCATACTGCTCTAGTGCAAACTTGATAAGTCCCTCTGCTTCTGCAAAATCAGCTACATTTGCCTTATAAGCAACTGCTTCTCCGCCAGCTTCCTTGATCTCTGCTACGAGACTGTTTGCACGCTCCTCTGAGCCATTATAATTGACAACTACCTTTGCGCCATATCCTGCAAATGTCTTTGCAATGGCTCTGCCGATACCACGTCCGGCACCTGTTACGACTGCTACTTTATCCTTAAGCATTCAGTTCCTCCAATTTCTTCAGATCATCAACCGTTGCGATGTTGATACATTTCATTTCCTTGTTGATCTTTCTCATAAAGCCGGACAGAGTCTTTCCAGGTCCAACCTCTACAAATGTATCTACGCCGTCTGCGATCATAGCTTCGATACTCTGCTGCCATCTGACAGATGAATATACCTGACGCATCAGTAAAGTCTTAACCTCTGAAGCATCTGTTACATAACATGCATCAGCATTACATACATACGGAAGGAAATCGTCTGCGATTTCTACATCTCTTAAGTATGCATATAACTTTTCACCGGCCGGTTCCAGCATCTTGGAATGGAATGGGCCGCTGACATTTAACTTGATCACTCTCTTGGCTCCTGCTGCCTGAAGGGCTTCACATGCTTTGTCAAGGGCTTCTGTCTCACCGGAAATAACGATCTGTCCGGGGCAGTTATAATTTGCGATCTGAACATTGCCCGGAGTCTCCTCACAGACCTTTGCGATCACTTCTGCATCTGTAGCGATAACGGCTGCCATAGCACCCTGACCAAGCGGAACTTCATTCTGCATCAGGATACCACGCTGTCTTACGGTACGAATCGCATCCGGAAGCTTCATAGCTCCACAAGCTGTAAGTGCGCTGTACTCACCAAGTGACAGACCTGCGAATACATCTGCCTTCAAACCTGCATTCTTTACATGCTCATAGATAGCAAGTTCTGCTGCTACCATAGCAGGCTGTGTATATTCTGTCTTGTTGATATCTTCATTTTCCTCAAAGCAGATCTTCTTCAGATCAATGTCAAGCACACTGTCTGCTGTATCGATTACTGCCTTGCTGTCTTCAAAACTGTCATAGAAATCCTTAGCCATGCCTACATACTGTGCGCCCTGGCCAGGGAAAATAACTGCTGTTTTACCCATTTTCTCACCTGTCTATTCTTTATATTTACTGACAACGGCCGAACATCATTCACTCTTTGACTGTCGCCATCGTCTGTTCCTCTATACTAAAAGAAGCAGCCAGTCTGTCATCCACCAACCTGCGCTGGGCAAATCTGGTATATAGACATCTTCGCTGCCTCTTGTCTGCTTCTGATGTGAATTATTCTTCTACACCTTTGCTCTTAAGATAGTTAAGTACGTCTTCGAATGTAGCAACGTCTTCAAGCTCCTCAGCAGGGATCTCAACGTCGAATTCATCTTCCATCTTCATTACTATCTCATATAAATCTAATGAATCTACTCCTAAATCATCTTTGAAGTTAGTATCAAGCTGCATCTCATCCTGTGATACTCCTAACTGCTCTTCGAAAATAGCTTTTACCTTATCGAACATATTAATAATTCCTCCTAAATATAGTAAATGTTTATCTCACTGCCCCGCGGACGATTATAATATAACGCATGGATACAGTAAAGTCAACAAAATACTGTTCCGTTTTTTTCCTTTTTTTCTATCTGTTTCTGACAGCATCTAACGGCTGCAATTTCGATGCAAATCTCGCAGGAAAATATCCGGCACATATCGCAAGCAGAATCGCTCCGACAACGGCTCCGACTGCAAGTTCCCATGGGATTATTGCAATCTGCGTTCCCTTTGCCAGATCGAACATTTTAATAGCGATCTTATCTACGATACCCTTAAAAACATACGATAAAAGCACTCCTATGATACCGCCCGCCGCTCCGATGATTCCTGCTTCTGTAAGGAACAGGAGCTGCAGCTCATCCGGATCGCATCCGAGAACCTTTAATACGCCGATCTCATTGATCCGGTCAAATACCGATGTTGTCATGGTATTGCTGATTCCGATCACCGCTACGATCAGTGCGATCGCTCCGATACCACCCAGTAAAAGCTGTACCATCTTCAGATATTTCTGTATCGTATCCAGATACTCTTTCTCATTTTCCGTCGTATACCCCATATCCTGAAGCTTCTTCACGATAGAATCGACATGATCGATATTATCAACAGTCACAACCGCTCCGGAATATACGAAATCCTTGTACGGATTTCCATTTGCATCAAGCGGCTGTCCCGGCAGCGTTCCCCCACTGGATACTCTGCCTAAAAAGCTCTTTAACACATCCAGATCGCAGTAAATGCTCTGTGAGTCTCTGTTATATGTATCTTCTCCACTGTCAATAACCGCTCCGACTTCTATCTTCACCGGTGTCATTTCCTGTGAATCCCAGAAGGACAGATCCACTTTTTTTCCGATCCATGTCTCTGCTTTTTTCTTCTCTGTCACATCATAGGTCTGCTCCGTTTCCGGATTATAGAATAAGGATGTGACCTTATTTCCCATAATAAGCACCGGCTTCACGCTCGATGTTGTCTGCTTTGACGTCTTTGTATACTTAAGCTTCGCAAGCTCCGACTGTGGAATACCGGTAATCGCACCATCATAAGAATATTTTCCATTTGTGATGGTCACATACATCTCATAGGTCGGATATACGGAACTGACATATTCAAGCTCCTGAAAAGTTTTCACGGTCTGATCCATGATCATCCGGTCTTTGTGCTTGCCGCCGGTTGCTCCGGTCACCTGAATCCGGCAAATACTTTCACTATCCACCATGCTATTGATCATTTCCTGTCGTACGCCGATACCAACTGCAAGCAGGGTCACAACAGAGATCACACCGATCACAACTCCAAGTATGGTTAGAAAGGTTCTGGTTTTTCGTCTTTTCATATTCATCAAACATAAATGACTGATCCAACCCATTTAGAACTCCTCCAATATTTCTTTCTTCCTCTTTCTTCTGCGGATAATCCAGATAACAATAAGTGCTGCAACAACCACAGCAACAACGATCTCTATGATCATCTTACTGTAATCTTTCTTCTGTACATCCTTTACCTTTTCAATATCTGTATAGACAGGTGCATTTACGCTGATTGAGAAATTTTCTTCCAGTGTTGTTACATTTCCTGACTTATCTTCATATGTAACGATAAGCTTACCCATCTCACCGCCGGTGCCTGTCGTCTTCGTTGTGTTTGCAAGTATATCGATCGAGCCATTCTTACCCGGTTCGATATTGCCGATATAGACATCACCTTCAGATGTAAATCTTGTATCGATCTTTGCCTTTACATTATAGAGGGTAGATGCTCCCAGATTGCTGACACTTCCCATGATCTCGATAGAATCTCCGAGTGTCACATCTGACTCTGCATATACGCCTGTGATCTCACCGCGCTGTTTGATCGTAACCGGCAGATAGATCGTATCTGTCACGGTATATGGATTGCCATAGCGGTCTTCATACTCATCTGTCACTGTCAGCTTATAAGCCTTTTCTTCCAGATTGGCTGCTGCCTGCATCGGGAACTCAAATGTATAAGTCTCTCCGCCTTCCAGACTTGCCAGATATCCGGTTCCGGCTCCGGATGCCGGAATCAGTTCGCCTCCCTCGGAAGCGACTGCCATTTTCAGATTACTGATCTTTTTATCTGCGGTATTCTTGATCGTAACCTCAAGTGTAAAGGTTCCGCCTGCCACTACTTCATTCTCTTTGATCTTATAATCGGTTACCATAACCTTTGGCTCCGCTGCTGATACAAAAGCCATCGTGTCCTTATATCCAAATACAGTAAGGAATCCAAGTACACATGCCATACAGATTGTTAGTATTCGTTTCATCTCTACATCTCCTCTCCTTCTGATATCTTTCCATCCGTGATCCTCACGATACGGTCTGCCTCTCTCGCCAGATCGATATTATGTGTGATAAGTACCAGTGTCTGATCCAGCTTCTTAACAGAATCCTGAAGCAGAGTGATAACTTCATTTCCGTTTTTGGAGTCAAGTGCTCCGGTAGGCTCATCGGCAAGAATCAATGCCGGGCGATTTGCCAGTGCTCTTGCGATCGCTGCACGCTGCTGCTGTCCACCAGATAACTGGTTTGGAAGATGCTTCCGTCTGTCCTTCAGACCTAACATCTCGATAATATGATCGATGTAATCGCGATCCGGCTTTCTGTGATCGAGCAAGATCGGCATCTTGATATTTTCCTCTACTGTCAGTACCGGGATCAGATGATATGCCTGAAATACAAATCCGATCTTTCTTCTACGGAAGACTGACATCTCCTCATCGGTCAGTCTTGTAATATCCTTTCCGTCTACGATGACATTTCCCTCATTTGGAGTATCCACACCACCCATAACATGAAGCAGGGTGGATTTACCGGAACCGGATGCACCGACAACCGCCACGATCTCGCCCTTATTCACTGTCAGGTTCACATCATCAAGCGCCCATACTCTGGTATTTCCTTCTCCGTATATCTTTGTTACATGTTCCATTTTTACGATTTCCATAGCGTACCCTCTTTCCTCTGCCTTTCCCGCAGATCTTTCTATCTATAATTTTTATCTATATATTTATTGCATTTCTGTTTTTTAACCTTGTAATACAGCAACTCCGTTTCACCTTTCATCTGCTGTATCAAACTTACCTTTCACGCCTACTCTTCAAGCCTCAGATCTTCTACCATGGCTACCGGAAGATCTCTGATCCCCAGCCAGATGCTTCCGCAGATGATCAGACCGGATGCCACAAGTCCGACTCCAAATGCCCACCAGGCAATGGACTTTCCTGCCTCGATCACCATATTAAGATACATGAATACTCCATACGATAACCCGATACCTATAATAAAGCCGAGTACATTGGCTACCACTGTCGTCATAACCCCCTCTAACATAACGGTTTTCAACAGGCGCTTTCTGGACATTCCGATGACACGGAGCTGTGCGAATTCTTTTCGTCTCAGATGCAGATTTCCGGCTGTCGTATTCACAATATTTACTGAACTTAATACAAAGATGAACAATACCGCTGCGATTGCATACCGGACAAAGCTTTTCAGGTATACACAGAGCTGCATAGACTCTCCATATAAGGAATCACCGATATAGGAAAGCATATCTGCTACAGAGCTGGCTGATACACTGTCCAGATTGACCTTATATTTCATTCCGGCAATGTCATTTTCTCCATATCCGGTCAGATCGAAATAATCATTCTGGCGCATATAGATCTGACGGTCTGCAGTCTCACCAAATACCTGTGTGCCAAGATCCAGAATACCTTCGACCTTGTAAGTCTTGTAGTGTCCCTCTGCGATCAGCTGATCTCTGATCTGCTCATATTCCACATACTCCTGGCGCATAGCCGTTCTTCCTTCTGCATTTTCTATTTCGCCACTGTCTTGTGTCATTCCTGCTTCCTTCTGCAGTTTTTCAAATTCCTGCTCGATCCTCTCCTTTGCTTTCAGACATTTCTTCTGATACAGAGCAAAATCGACTAACTGAACGGTATCACCCAGTTCAAAATGATAAGTCTCAAAATGATAGATCTTGTCATATAAGGTATCAGCCTCATCCCCATAGGCATCTCCGTCCAGATCCCAACTGTTAAAGCTTCCTCCTGCCACAACCAGAATACCATTCTCTGACAGCTCCGTTGTTCCCGCTGTCAGATATTTTGCAAGATGATTCAGATCTGAATCATCGCATCCGATCACATCGGTACTGTTTACCATAGTTTCCGCTACACTTCTGGTAACTTCCGGATCCTTATCATCAGATGCCTCTCCTGTTCCATTTAACTTATCCATATAGACACCGTAATAATGTCCCATCGTAACCTTGGTTCGAAATTCATCTGTGATCTTTCCTGTATAAGAATCCGTATCTACCAGATCGGCCTTGCAGCCATATACCTTCTTCGATTCTTCTACACTATTATTCCGTGACAATTCCCGGAATACCTCTACAGATGGCAAGGTGCTCTGCGCTTCCTCCAGACTCGTTGTAGCGGATGAATATGATGTCAGATTGATCTGATAATCTCCAAACTTTTCATCTGTAGACTTCCAGTATTTCCGAAGCTGTCCCCAACAGCTGCAGATCAATACGATCGCCGAAATGCTAAACACCATAGCGGTTACTGTCTTTATAAATCTTCCTTTGTTTCGAAGAACACTCTTTCTGGCATATGATCCTTCGATTCCAAATATCTTTCCCATCAGTCCGCCGCCATGACGACGAAGCTTTTCTTTCTTGATCCTGTATTCACCACGAACCGCACTGACCGGCGTCATCTTCGTTACCAGCTTGGCATTCTCACGCATTACAAAATACATATCTCCCAGATAAGTGATCAGGATCGGTATCATCGGAATGATATGGAAGCCTGCGCTTATCTTAAATATAAATCCAAGGATCATGCTGACAATTCCGCCCATCACAATGCCGGCAAGCAGTCCGGCTATCTCAAGCATGGCTCCCATCCGATAGATGATGCCGCTTAGCTGTCCTTTCGTCGCTCCGATACATCGTAAGATTCCATAGTCTTTCACCTGCTCTAATGTGAACATCTGGATCGTATTTCTGATAACTCCGACTGCAAAGATTGCAAATATATATGCAATCAGCAGAACCACGATCAATATAACGGCAAATCCTTCCTCCATGTCCTGCAGATACCAAGTGGAAAGATTCCAGTTAAGTTCTGCATCCACCCCATAATCTTCTATCATCTCGTTCATGATCTTAGCCATCCTGTAAGGATGTCCGGTATTTACATACAATGCATTGTCGTATACCTTTTCTACATATTTGCCATCCGTTCCGTTCACTGTCTCCCACTCACTCACCGCATATTTTCCTGTATATGCCTGTGTGACACGATCATCCGACGCAATCTGTGATAAGGTTTCCTGATCATCCGTCAGGAACACGATCTCATAGTCCGCTTCCTTTCTTACATCTTTTTGCTGCTGCAGCATATAAGAATAGAAAATGTTCAATCCCGCATACAATACGATCACTGTGATCATTACACCGATGATCGTGATCACACACCGCTTTTTGCTGGCTTTCAGATAATATGCTGCAAGTTTCTTATAGTCTGTCATTTCTCACCTCTCCTTTTTATTTCACACCGATAACTTTGGCCTTTCTTCATCATTATCGTTTTTTATTCCTCAAGCTTCAGGTCATCCACAATATCAACCGGAAGATCCCTAAGTGATACATAGATGCTTCCACAGATTACCAATGCAGATGCGGCAAACCCGACTCCAAATGCCCACCAGGCAATGGTCGGTTTTATATATAAAAGCATGCTGAGATATTCATAGATATATATTGTAAATATCGTACCGAATAAAAATCCAAGAATATTCGATAAGGCAGTTGCCATCACTCCCTCTAACATGACCGTATGGATCAACCTCTTTCTGGACATTCCAAGTACCCGGAGCTGCGCCAGTTCTTTTCGCCTCATATGCAGATTTCCTGCTGTGGTATTAATGATATTCACTGAACTTAATATAAATACAAAGGCAGCAAACGCCAACGCATACCGCATTACATTTCTGGCATATGCATATCCATACAAAACATCCGTAAGATCGGACGATAGCATGTCAAAATAGGATATCGGTACACTGTCAAGATCGATCGCATACTTTACTCCCGTCATATCCTGTTCATCAAATCCGGTCAGATCGAAATAAGAATCTCTTTTCATATAGATATCAGCCCATTCCGGAAGCAGCTGATCTCCAAAATCCAGAACTCCCTGAACTGTATAGGTTCGATAATATCCTTCCTCAATAAGTTCCTGACGGATACGCTCAGCGATCACATACTGTTCACGCCAGGTTGATCTGCCCTCTTTGGTTGCCCGTTCTTCTGAGATATAGGTATCTCCCGTATCTACCTCAGGACTGACCAAAATGCTGTCTGCCATCATCTTGTCATAAGCCGCCTGATATCGTTTTTTATATTCCCTGTAATCAACCAGCCGGATCGTATCTCCTACCTGCAGATCATATGTATCAAAATGCTTTCCCAGATCATACAATGTCAGCTTTTCATCACCCGTCCAGGAATAATCCATTACACTTCCTCCACCGATAACCAGGATACCATCGTCATCCAGCTCCGCAGTTCCACTCTCTATAAATTCGGACAGATAGTCCAGATCATTCTGATCACAACCTTCAATGCTTATAAATGAACTATTCAGACTGTCAACAGCCTTTTCATATTCTACATCATCTTTCTCGCTGTATTCCTTTGTATTCCGTTCTCTCCATCTCTGCATCATTGCTTCGATGTAACTTCCCAAACTCGTCTGTTCTGCATAATCTTTGTTAAACTTGCCATAATAGGTTTCAGGATCTACCAGATTTCCTCTGGCACTGTATACCATTTTTGTTTCTGTTACATAGTAATGCAAAGAATTCTCTTTGATCTCTTCGGCAGAGGGCAAATCCTCACTCTGTATCCATTCCACATCATTAAATATGCTGGCAGGCGATTGGTTTTCTTCCAGATATCTGCCATACATATCATTAATATTCTTTTTCGTATCATGAACCATACTCTCGATGCTTAAGCATATAATGATCGCCGTTATGCTGAGCATCATGGCTGTTACTGTCTTTGCAAATCGTCCGCTGTTCCGCAATACACTTTTTCTTGCATAGGCGCCTTCAACACCGAACAACCGCCCCATCAGACCATTTCCACGAACCTTGATCTTTTCCTTTTTGATCCGGTACTCCCCACGGACCGCACTGACCGGAGATATCTTCGTCACAAGCTTTGAACACTCCTGCATAACAAAATACAGATCTCCAAGATATGCGATCAGGATCGGAATAGCCGGTCCGATATGGAATCCGACATTTACATCCTTTGAAAAACCAAGGATCACACTGATGATGGTTCCGAGCAGTACACCGGCTGCAATGCCTGTCAGTTCCATGCCCGCTCCCATCCTGTATATAACCCGGTTCAACTGTCCTTTGGTTGCTCCGATGCACCGCAGGATTCCATAATCCTTTACCTGCTCTAACGTGAACATCTGCACCGTATTTCTGATCATTCCGACAGCAAAGATTGCAAAGATATAAGCAACCAACAGAACAAGGATCAATACAACACCAAGCAGACCATCTGAATCCTGAAGATATAACACAGCCAATTCATTATTCAGCCTTGCATCCACTCCGTAATCCGCTTTCATGGCCTCCATGACCGACTCCATCTGATAAGGATGTCTGATATTCACATATAAAGCATTTTTATAATTTACTTCTACAAATCTTTCTTCATCACTGACATATTCTTCCCCTGTATACGCCCCGCTATATGCCTGAAGTACCCGGTCATCTGCTGCGATCTGCGCTAATCTGTCTGTATCTTCTGACAGAAAAACGATCTCATAGTCTGCTTCTTTTCTCACTTCCTGCCGTTTCTGGAGCACATACGAATATCCAAAATTCAATGCTGTATATAGCACCGCCACTGTGATCATCACCCCAACGATCGTAACGATGCATCGCCTTTTACCTGCTTTTAGATAATAAAGTGCGAGTTTTTTATAATCTGTCATTCATTACCTCCCCGTGATATATATGAAAAAAAGATAGATACCTCTTCGTTGTATCTATCTTCTCACTTCTATCTTACATTCCCGTGAATATCTGTGTATTCTTTTCTTACAATATTGTAAGAAAGAGATAATTTCCTACATCAATTCCCATCACCATAGTATTTTCTGTTATTGCTTCACATTAATTTCTTTAGAATTCTTTTTAGAATCAGCTTAATCTACATGTACAAATGTAATGATAAACCAGGTATATGCTCCTTCTTCACTCCGCACCGTGATCTTGCCGCCCATTCCTTCTACGATAGATTTTGTAAGGGATAAGCCGATTCCGACACTGTTCGGATTCACATCATGGTGTACACGGTAGAATCGTTTAAATATATTTCCGAGATCCTTCTCTGCGATTCCCATTCCATGATCCTTGACATAGATCCTGGTAAAGACCGGATTGTGTTCTACCTCAACCGTGATCTCTGTCTTCTCCGGTGAATAGTCTGATGCATTCTTCAAAAGATTGATGATCGCCTCTACGAGCCAGTCTCCGTCACAGACCAGCTTCCTGCCATCCTCACAGATTACATGAACCTCCTGTTCCCTGCTCTCCGTCAGATAGGTTACGCTGTCTCTTGCCTGTAATAATAACAGCTTCAGATCACATTCTTTTCGGTCAAACTGGATTGCTCCCGCCTCGATCCGGGCAAGCTTTAAAAGAGATAATACCATCCATTCCATTCTGGTAAGCTGATTTTTTGATTCGTTAAGCACCCGCATCCGTTTTTCTTCATCTGTAAAAGAATCATCTAACAGCAAATTGATGAATACATTTAAGGATGCCAGCGGTGTCTTAAGCTGATGAGAGATATCTGACATGATATCACGTAAGAATACTTTCTCTGACATTTCCCGCTCTTTGCTTTCTTTTAAAAATGTCACCATCTTATAAAAGTTCGTATATAAGATTCCGATCGTACCCTGCATGTATTCTTCTTCCGGCAGCTCATCTTCTCCCTGAACTACACGAAGCATCTCATCCGACACATGCTCAATCTCCCGATAAGTATGGTCGATCTCCCGATAACTGATGAAAAACAGAATTACAAACCCAACCGCTAACATCAGCAAAATAACTGCAATTCTCTTTTCATCGCCACCGAACAGGAACCGTATACCGATTCCAACCACTGCCAGCAATATTACAGCCAGGATCACAAATCGTTGTATGAACCGTTTTCTCTCAAAATCACTTTTCAAGACTTTAGTTTCCTCTTTTAAACATCTCTTCCCACATTTACAAGAACCATAGCTGACATCTTCGGCACCTTCATATAAAGCATATTATGCTCTACTTTGTAGTCACAGGTTTCCAGACTGTAGCCTTCTTCATTTGTAAGCATCACTCTGCGCATGATCTCATGGTTCTTGACCCCAATCCGTCTGACATGCAGCTTCACATCGATATCTTCATAATTTGTATTCAGGATTACAACCAGTTGCTCCGTATCTGTGAACCGTCCATATGCGATAATCTTATGTGCTCCATGCAAGAACATAACCGAGCCACGGATCAGAGCCTCATAGTTCTTATGGATACAGATCATGTCTTTATGGAACCGGATCAGTTCCATATCTTCTCTGCCCCACGGATACGTTCTACGGTTATCCGGGTCAGTCCAGCCACAAAGTCCTGCTTCATCTCCATAGTAGATCGTCGGAGCTCCCGGCCAGGTCATCTGGAATACAACGCCCTGACGGAATATACTCTTATCGATACCCTCATTTGCCGCCTGCGGTCCCATCGTATGCGTACGTCCGACTCTCCGGTTTGTACGGGTTAAGAATCTGGAATGATCGTGGTTTGATAATTCATTCATTGCAATCTCAAGGGATGGACGCTGGAATCTCGCCATATGATAATTCATGGCTCCCATAAATGTATCCGGATTACCCAACAGATCACCACGGAACTCATCACTGTGTTTCTCAACACCAGTCAGAAACCAGGTAATCGGCTCCATAAATGCATCATAGTTCATAACGGTATCCCACTGATCGCCCTTTAACCAAGGCTTTGGATCTCCATAATGCTCTGCCAGTACAATTGCATTTGGATTTGCCTCTTTGACTGCGTTACGGAACATTCTCCAGAACTTGTGATTATATTCCTCCGAATGTCCGAGATCTGCTGCAACATCCAGTCGCCAGCCATCCACGTTATATGGAGGGGACACCCATTTCTTTGCTATATTCAAAATATATTCCACCAGTTTTGGGGAATCTTCATAGTTCAGCTTTGGAAGTGTATCATGCCCCCACCAACCATCGTAGGTGGTATTATACGGCCATACCTCTTCGTTATAAAACTTAAAGAATGACTTATACGGACTGCTCCAGGATACATATGCTCCCTTCTCGTAGCCTTCCTGATTCTCATAGATACACTCACGATCCATCCATTTGTTGAAGGAACCGCAATGGTTAAATACACCATCTAAGATAACACGCATACCACGACTGTGAATCTCCTCCACCAGTTCTGCAAAAAACTGATTGCTGGCTTCCAGATTCCGTTTGTCGGTTACACGGCTGATATATTTTGTTGCTCTTTTATTCTCTTTTATGCCATCCGGCAGGCATTCGCCCTCGTCCACAACGATCTTTCCGAAATGCGGATCAATATAATCATAATCCTGAATATCGTATTTGTGGTTGGATGGTGATACAAATAACGGATTAAAATAGATAACATCTACGCCCAGATCCTGCAGATAATCTAACTTATCCTTAACACCCTGAAGATCTCCGCCATAGAAACGTCCGACATCCATATTTGCCGGATATTCATACCAGTCCTTCACCTGTCTGGTAGGACTGTCGATGTAGCAGTATTCGTTGTCCAGTACATCGTTCGCTGGATCTCCATTACAGAAACGATCCACATAGATCTGATAAAAGACAGCTCCCTTTGCCCAATCCGGTACATCAAAGCCCGGACAGATTTCAAAGTTATAGTCCGGATTCACATTCTTCTGTACACCGATCCTGTTATAATAACAGGTCACACAGCCCGAATGGACCTCAAAATAATAGGATATATATTTCTCTCCGGCGGGGATCACCGCCGTATAGTAATCAAATAAATCATCGGATTCTTCAACAGACATGACGAGTTCCTCGCCATTGTAGATCAAATAAACTTCATCGGCATTATCTGCACATGTTCGAAATCTAACCTTCACCTGGTCATTGATTCCAGGCTCCTGCGGTATTCTGTAGTATTCAGAACCATCGGAAAACAATCCCCCTACATTGATAACCGGCTTCAGATCATATATATAATCATGAATTCTTTCTGCGTTCGTGTATTTGTCGGACATTCAAAACTCTCCCTTTCGTTTATGCCTTTTCATTCTAATACTTTTTTAATAAATAGACAACCTTTTTATGCTGACAACCAATGGCAAAAACTAAGCCCCACAGCATCCTCCGCCGCTCCCCGGGGGGCTGCCCCTGTTATAAATACGATTGCGAGGCTTTCGTCATGAACTGCACATTGTCAGTAAATACGAGTGCTTGTTTGAGCCGAAGGCGAGTTAGCACAGGAGTATTTACGAATCAGACATGTGCAGTGAATAGAAAACGTAGCAAGGTATTTATAACTGGGGCAGACCCCCGGGGAGCGGTGGAGGATGCTGTGGGGCTTTTTTTTCGGATGGTCGGCATAAAAGGGTTGTCCTTTCACCGAAGCAAAATAAAAGAGACAGTCAACGCACGACTGCCTCTTTTGGAGAAGGTATTTTGTTACTTATGGGGTGTAGCCAAAACTATATAATGTATTGGGGGGTTACAAGTATTATTATATACAAATGCTTCTAAAAGTCTGCCCAAACATTTTTTTATTTTAAAAATTTTATTGTGCAAAACAGAGAGCGGCGTTTTTTGAAATTATTCAAAAAACGCCGTTTTTGTGCAACATGTATAAATTTTTATTGGTTTTCAATCAATTTGTTTGTGTTACTATTGTCTATATTGTTGAAGGCTCTGCGTTTGCAGTAGAGTTTGCATTTGGAACATCATCAAACAATGCTTCAAACTCAGCCCGGTCGATTCTCTCTTTCTCAAGGAGAAGCGCTGCACATTTATGAAGGATATCTTCATGTGCTTCAAGGATTGCTCTGGCATCTGCGTAACATTCATCGATGATGCGCTTAACTTCCTTATCGATCGCTCCCGCAACCTTCTCACTGTAATTCTTCGCGTGACCAAGATCACGTCCAAGGAACACTTCTTCCTGATCATCGCTTTCATAATTGATCAGTCCAAGCTTCTCAGACATACCGTACTTGGTAACCATTGCTCTGGCATACTGGCTTGCCTGTTTGATATCCTGCGAAGCACCTGTTGTGATATCCTCAAGGATCAGTTCTTCCGCGATACGTCCGCCAAGGCTTACCTTGATATCCTCTAACATCTTTGCCTTTGTCATGAATACGTTGTCATTTTCAGGAAGCGGCATCGTATATCCACCTGCACCGGTTCCGGTCGGGATGATAGATACGGTATAAACCGGTCCCACATGAGGAAGCAGATGAAACAGGATCGCATGACCGGATTCATGATAAGCGGTAATTCTGCGCTCGCTCTCCGGTACCAGACGACTCTTCTTCTCTCCACCGATCCCTACTTTGATAAATGATTTATCTACATCTTCTTTTACAATATAAGCACGGTTATCCTTCGCTGCACAGATCGCAGCTTCGTTCATCAGGTTCTCCAGATCAGCACCTGCAAAACCTGCCGTTGTTCTTGCAATATCATTCAGATTTACATCTTCTGCAAGTGGCTTATTCTTTGTATGAACCTTCAGAATCTCTTCTCTGCCCTTGACATCCGGACGGTTTACGAATACCTTACGGTCAAAACGGCCAGGTCTTAAGATTGCATGGTCAAGAATATCCACACGGTTGGTTGCTGCAAGAACGATAATTCCTTCATTTACACCAAAACCATCCATCTCAACAAGTAACTGGTTCAAGGTCTGCTCTCTCTCATCATGTCCACCGCCAAGTCCGGTACCACGCTGTCTTGCAACAGCATCGATCTCATCGATGAAAATAATACATGGAGCATTCTTCTTTGCCTCGTCAAACAGATCTCTTACACGGGAAGCACCGACACCGACAAACATTTCCACGAAATCAGATCCCGAAATGCTGAAGAACGGTACACCGGCTTCACCTGCAACCGCCTTTGCCATCAATGTCTTACCGGTTCCCGGAGGTCCTACTAACAGAACACCCTTAGGGATTCTGGCTCCAACCTTTACGAATCTTCCCGGATTCTTAAGGAAGCTGACGATCTCTTCCAGATCTTCTTTCTCCTCATCCAGTCCTGCTACATCTTTAAATGTAACCGTCTTTCCGATATCTTCATTCTTCTTGGCACGGCTCTTTCCGAAGTTCATCATCTGTCCGCCGGATCCACCACCCTGGATTCGTCCGATCATGAATGTCATGATAATGACCATAATGATCATAATGATCAGATATGGGATCCACATGCCAAGCATGCTTTCCTTCTGCACATCATACAGATTATACTTTGCCAGTTTTACCTGATCCTCTGCAGAAGCTGTCGCATTCTTCTTATCAACTGCTGCTTCATAGTCATTATAGATCTTAATAATCTCATTAACATCTGCCGCATAGAATGTAAGCTGTTTTCCGGAAACAAACTCCACATCTACGGTTGCTGTCGGCACATTTGTATTCTGTGTAATATCTACCGCTGCGATATTTCCCGCGTTCAGATCTGCCGAAAATTCCGTATAGCTGTAATCGGTCGCAACATTACTGCTGCCACCCAGCCATTTGTTGATCAGCAGGAATCCGACAATAAGGATGATCGCATAGATCACAACAGCACTTCTTGCTCTCTTCTTATTCATTGTCTACTCCTTCATCTTGGTCTGTCTTTTTATATAAACAGTCTGATATCTACTGTTCAATCACTCCGATATATGGAAGGTTCCTGTACTTCTGTGCACAGTCAAGTCCATATCCTACTACAAAACGATCCGGGATCGTAAATCCTGTCATATATAATTCAACCGGAATCACTCGTCTCTCCGGCTTATCAAGCAGAGTTATTACCTGCATACTCGCCGGCTTTCTGTTATTTAATAATTTGATCAGATACGACAGCGTTCTTCCTGAATCGAGAATATCTTCAACTACGATCACATCTTTTCCTTCTATTGATTCGTCCAGATCCTTATTCAGCTTCACAATTCCTGATGATTTCGTATCATCTCCATAACTGCTGACTGACATAAAATCCATGGTTACAGGAACCGTAATCTTCTTCGCCAGCTCACACATGAAGAATACACTTCCTTTTAATATTCCGATCAGATGAACGGTCTTTCCTGCATATGCTTTGTCAATAGCTGCTGCCATCTCTGAGATCCTGTTATCTACTTCAGTTTCAGATATCATGACTTTGATCTGCTCTTTCATCTTCATTTTCTCCTTCTGGTATATATTCTAAACATATTACTCTTTTTGTATCAGGCCGTACCTTGTACTTCTCACTCAACCGGACGCCTACCGCCCAGATGATGTCATGTCCGGAAGCTACAAGCGGTATCTGCAAACGCTCTGCCACCGGTATCTTACAGGATGAAAATAACCGGTTTATCTTCTTCGTTGAGCCGTCTGATGCAATCACCATATAGTCATTTTCCATATATTTCCTGATAGTAATGCCATTCTGTATTCTATCATAATCTGCAAATTTCGTATACTCTTTTTTTGTTAAATCTAAATGAAGAGATTTCTCAAATATTTCAATCTTCATCCTTCCCATTCCGGGCAGGATATATTCACCTGCACCTTTTATAACTATCTCCTGCCAGTCGACATCGCGTGCGCCCTCTGCTGCCTTCTCAAAACACAGGTATCCATAATTCTGATATACCATTCCACCATGCGGAAGCATGATCCGGCTTCCCGCAGCTGCCTGATACAGCTTCTTCACTTCTCTTACATGGTTCTGGCCGATATCCTTTCTTCCGCCGCTGACTCTCCCGATCAATTCTAAGATCACAAGATCCTCGATCAGTTCATCCTGTTCCCGTAGCTTCCCGATTTCCAATACACATGCATCTGTTTTTCCGGTCTGTTTCCGTATCTCCATATGTTCATCCAGAAAATGTCCTACCTGCTTCGTCACATAGGTATCATACATAGCCGCATAGGCTGCTGCCTGACTGATATGTGCCGCTGCCTGTGTGTTTATCTCATTAAGTGCCGGAATCACCTGATTACGGATCTTATTTCTGGCATAATCATTTTCCAGATTTGTGGAATCCGTACAATACTGTATCCCCTGCTGTTCCAGATAAGCCTCAATCTCCGGTCTGGTACATGAAAGTAACGGACGCACGATCCGGTCCCGCTTTACCGGTATTCCTGCCATCCCGGCGATCCCGGTTCCCCTTACCATATTGAGCAGTACCGTCTCTGCTACATCATTTTTGTTATGAGCAACCGCTACCTTATAATCAGAAAGGCCATACCTGTCTGCCGTCTGAGAAAATGCCCCATACCGTGCATTTCTTCCCGCTTCTTCCTCCGTCAGCTTCTGTTCCTTTGCAAGCTGCGGCACATCGATATGGTAACAGTCACATGGTATTCCAAGCTTCTTACAATACTCTGCCACATAAGATTCATCTGCATCTGCCTCTGTTCCGCGGATCATATGGTTAACATGGACCGCATATAACTTGAGTTCTATTTTCTCCCGAAGTCCTGCAAGAACCGTCAGCAGACAGATGGAATCCGCTCCGCCGGACACACCAACGATGCAGTTATCTCCTGCTTTAAGCAAATTTTTTTCTTTTATATATTGATAAATCTGTTCTTCTAATGTATTTTCTGTCATCTGTTTTCCACACCTGTCCGTCTTCTATGATTCGGATATTCGATCATCTATATTCATTGCCTGTATCTTTGTATGCATGTTGTATATACATTTCTTCGTTATCTTAATACAAGCCTGCCATAAATTTCAAGTAACAAACCGGAAAGTTTATGCTATTTCCAATTTTGCCACGATCACCGTCACATCATCCTCAAGTCTGCCTTCACAACGCAGAAGCACCTGTGAAATGATATACTCCAGCGTTTCCTTGCAGTCCTCCGTATCCAGATTCTCTAGGATCTCACGCATATCCTCTTCATCCCCAAACGCTCCATCACTCACCATCACCAGTCGATCCTCCGGTTCCAGCTCCTGATGGATCACATCACATTCTGCCTCCGGCAGAACTCCGATTGGAAGTGACGCCCCACAAAGAACCTCGATTCCCTCTGAATGTATAATATATGTCGGTGCTGCCCCCTGCTTATACTGTGTCAGCTCCCCGTTGTACAGGTCTACGATTCCCATATCAAAGGTTGTAAAACACCGTCCGCTGTTTTTTTCGGAAATGCAATTATTGGAAAATGCAATTCCATAAGAAGGGTCAAAGCCAGCATCCAGCAGTTCTTCCATCGTGTCAATCATCAACGTACTCTCGCAGGATGCAAGGCTTCCGCTTCCCATCCCATCCGAGATCATCATTACAAGTCTGCCATCCTCATGCTCCTTCACCGAAAAATTGTCTCCCGATACATTGGAACCATATTTCTTGATCCTTCTGACAAAATAACTGCAGCGATACCTCGCACATTCCTCAAATGTGATCACACGGTCATTTTCAGATATGATCGCTGAAGTATCCTCGGATGCCCGGATCGGCTTATCAAAAACCTCTGAAAGAATGTCTGCTGCATCCTTTGACAACATGATTTTCTGATTCTTTGTTCTGGCTGTTATATAATACTGTACATGATCCATTTCATTCTTCATCGAAGAAAGGTGCGTCATGATCACCCCCTGTTCCAGAAAGCGCGTCCGCAACTGCTCCTCCCGGTTAAACGGAACCGGTTCTGCCGTTTCCAGATTATCGGAAAATCTTCCGATCATATCTCCGATCTCACCCAGATCTACCTTGGCAGCCGCCGGGCCACATCCGGCAAGCGTATATTCGATCCGTTTAAATGCCCCGGATAATTCCCGTATTTTCTCTGCCGTTATCCGGTTGATTTCCGTTGCTGTCTGAAAATTATACTGCGACTGGATCCATCCATCCCTGACGGTAAGCATCCATTTTGGTGTCGCTGCAAATAACAGCACTGCACTGCCAGCACTTTTTATCCCCTCAGGTGTCAGAAAATATGGATCGTAAGTAAGTCCGATCAATATACATGCAAGCAGCACTGACACAATAGTGCCTGTTTTCTTCTTATCCGACAGTGCTCTGCCCGCAAGCACCAGGATCGCACAAATAAAAAAACTTCCGACAAATTCTGCTTGTCCGCTTTTGATCGCTGTGATCAGACCACATACACCCGTTACCGCCATTCCATATCCGGCTCCAAACCGATGCAACGTATACCAGGACAGATACAGACCGGTCATCAGCAGCCAGGTAACAACTCCGCCTATTTTATATGGCATTCCCCATATACATACTGTAACTACTATCAGTATTCCAAGCAATTCTTCATTATAATGATCCCGTTCCCTCTTATGCAGCAGGATAACCTCCAGACCTTTGCGGAATGCAGGAATCAATCCTGTCGAGATCACCGCCTCGCAGCCGGCAGCCGGCAGGGCATTCTGCACCGGTTCGACCATCAGACCACAGACCGTACTGATTCCAAAGACAAGTATGGCACATATGCCAGCCAGAATCCACCGGATATTGGTTCCATATGATTGTTTCACACCTTTTCGTTTTGTCTTTTTTCCACTTCTGTCTGTGTGTTCGGACAGGTTTCTCCGAACTCCCTCCGTCAGGTTCAGACCGACCAGAACACCGATCAGGATCAAACTATATTTTAACAGAAAATATGTAACCGGAAGCTGCTGTTCCCCCATTACATATGGTCCCATCTGAAAAAAGCTTCCTGCATTCCAACCGCCGATTCCATACATAACTGCTCCGCCAAAGAGCATGGCTGCAAACAGCCCAAACGTACTTTGTCTGATGCTGTAAACTGCTGCCAGCATCGGAACCATAAACGGATGCATTCCAACAACCGCAGAATGGCCGCACAGAAAGCCCAGCAGATACAACAAAACCCGATTCACCTTTTTTTCTTTCATATATATGTCCTCCCTTTTTGCCTTAAGTGTCAGACATTATACGGAGACTGAACGTAAAAAAAAAGCGAAAGCTGAAAACAGCTATCACTTTTCTTTGACTCTTTTTTATATTTCTTTCTTAATTCTGTGTTTATTCTTCAGGGCGAATCACTATTTCGTCAGGATATACCAACCCAAGCTGATTTCTTGCAACATCCTCAACGTATTTCTTCGTCTTCATATAGTCTTCTTTTTCTTCCAGTTTCTTATGCTCGTTCTGTGCATCTTCAATCTGGGCAGTAATCTCTGCTGCCTGTACCTGCAACTCTGCTTTCTTCTCCCTTAACTGAATCGACTTCACCAACACGACAACAACCAGTAAAAGAAGAGTGATCAGAATAATAGCGGTACTGATCTTCGATTGTTTTCTTCCGGTATTGCTTCTACCCATGGTCCATTTCCCCTGTTTCCTGCTTCTTTTCGAACAGACCTGTTCTGCTATAAAAACAGTTCTTTCGAAGTGTATTGACATAATTTTACCTTCTCGAACAAATTATGTCAACAAGCATTTTTGCCTTTAAAATCACTTTTCTCAACCCCATTTTCACCCCATACAATATGTAGTCCAGCAGTCTAGAAACAACCCAATTTATAGTAGCAAAATACACCCCGGCTCCCGAAAAAAATCCTAAAAAAATATACAGCCGAATCTCTCCGCTATTATAATAAAACATCACCAGAATAACCATTGCACATAATGCAAGCCAAAACATCAGATCAAAAATACCGATCCAGACGTCATGCATCTTTATCACTTTTTTCAAAGCATAAAAACAACTTATCAGAAAACTAATGATTACGCCGCATAACACACATACGACAAACGCAGTTGACTGTTGTTCCATCATTTCCGTCATTATTTAAACAACCTCTTAAGCGAAAATGTTCCGTCCTCTTTATCTGTCATATAACAAATACAGTCAACCTTTCCATTCATGTCAAGAACGCCCTTGTCAATATCCAGATTCGTCATATGCATATCTTTTCCGGTCAGCTTCATTTTTCCGGCCTTTGTGAGAAGATATACCAGATCCGGTTCAAACGAGATTACCTTTTCCACTCCGGTTATCTTTGCTTCCTTTCTGTCATCCATGATCAGTTTATGTCCATCGGAATTTCCTGTGCTCTGTACCTTCTCCATGTATTCCCCTTTTCCAAAAAGCCTTCAGAAGCTTTCTTAAGTCTGTTAGAACAGTATATGAAGCTTATACCTGCAGTAGAACCTATTCTCAATCCCATATCTCAACAAACAATTCTTCCAGCTTGCCGATATTGATCAGTTTTGACTGATTTTTATTTTTTGTTCTTTACCATCTCTTAGCCATAAATTTATATTCATTCGTATTTGTAAGAGTATAATTCCCCACATTTGCCACATACTAACTCTAAAGCTAAAACCTAGCAAAAAAGGATGTATTTTTATTACAACAAAAAATCATTCTTACAAAATATGGGTATTGGAGGAAAATTAAGTATGAGACCCACAGGAATTGTCAGACGTATCGACGATCTGGGCAGGATCGTTGTTCCGAAAGAGATCCGGCGTGTGCTTCGGATCCGGGAAGGTGATCCCCTTGAGATCTTTACCGGAAAAGACGGCGAAGTTATCATAAAAAAATATTCCCCGCTCGGCGAGCTCGGAACCTTTGCACAGCAATATGTAGATTCCATTTCACAGATCCTCGGCTGTCCGGTATGCGTCACTGACCGCGATCAGATCATTGCAGTAGCCGGCATGCCAAAGAAAGAGTTGGTCGGCAAATCCATCCACAAGGATCTGGAGGATGTCATCAATGACCGGGAAGCTGTAATTGCCCGCCGCGGTGATACAAAATATGTCAACATCACTTCCGATGACACTGACTATGCCGGACAGGTGATCCAAACGATCATCTGTGAAGGTGACGCGATCGGAGCGGTCATTGTATTGAGCAAAGATGACAAAATGCGTTTCGGGGAAACTGAACAGAAAACCGCGATCATTGCTGCTAATTTTCTCGGAAAACAGATGGAGAACTAATTCTATGTCATTTGCCTTGAGAAATGACGAAAAATCAAGGTTTTTCAAGGCAAAATGGCGTTCTAACCTTGACAAATACTGGCATTTTAGGTATAAATATACATGTTGGGGCGTGATCTACGCCAGGAGTTATCCGGTTTAGCTCACCAGGATAATATATTATGAGTATTTTAGGAGGATTTTTTCGATGAACAAGACTGAATTAGTTGCTGCTATGGCAGAAAAGACAGAATTATCAAAGAAAGATGCTGAGAAGGCTTTAAAGGCTTTTACAGACGTTGTAGCTGAAGAATTAAAGAAGGGTGAGAAGGTTCAGTTAGTTGGTTTCGGTACATTCGAAGTTGCTGAAAGAGAAGCAAGAGAAGGTAGAAACCCAAGAACAGGCGAAACAATGACAATCGCTGCTTCTAAGTCTCCAAAATTCAAAGCTGGTAAGGCTTTAAAGGATTCACTTAACTAGTTTTTATAGAACGAATCAAGTACTTAAGGGATGCTGCATCGTATAAATCAGCATCCCTTTTGCTTTTCTATTTTCTGGAATAGTCCGTCTGTTTTCCGGAATAATCTGACCGCGGTCTTGCATGATATGATTATTTGCGGAATAACCCAACTGTCTTCTGGCAATACTTCTGGTAGATGCAAAAACAGCGTACTGCCGGTTGTTCCTGCATACCTGTTATATGTATCAATTCATTAAATAAGCAGGAGGCAATAACTATGGTCTTAAAAGAAAAGGAAAAACAGGCGATCAAGGATCTTCAGACACTGGAACAGGCCTGCATTGACAAATACGACAAATATGCAGCCCAGGCAAAGGATCCTGTGTTACAGGAATTATTTACCACGCTGAAGGGAAATGAACAGAAGCACTATGACAGTCTGGAGCAGGTTCTGACCGGAACCGTACCAAGCTGTAACTGCAATGACAGTGATGGCAGAGACTACGACCCAAAAGCTACCTACAGCCAGCTTGGACAGTCTCAAGATAAGAAGAATGATGCCTTTCTTGCAACAGACTGTATCACCAGCGAAAAGCTCGCATCCTCTGAATATAACAGCGATGTATTCATATTTGGCGACAGTACGATTCGCAAGCTTCTAGCTGACATCCAGGTTGAAGAACAGAATCATGCCGAAATGCTCTTCAAATACAAAACAGTAAATGGAATGGCATAAGCCTTCCAACAAAATACTCTTACGACTATATGGAACACTATCATTTAAAATACAAAAGGAGATATACAAATGAGATTAGACAAATATTTAAAGGTTTCACGACTGATCAAAAGAAGAACCATCGCAAATGAAGCCTGCGACGCCGGACGTGTTATGATAAACGACAAGGTTGCCAAGGCATCCACTGATGTGAAGGTCGGCGACGTTATCGAGATCGGCTTCGGCAACAAGACCGTCAAAGTCGAGGTAACGATGATTGCCGACTCCACTAAAAAAGAAGACGCCAAAGAGATGTTCCGCTATTTGTAAAACGAACAAAACAAATGTCCTGCCCACAACAGCCTGACTATAATTGACTCGCACAATTTCTATTCGCTGCACATGCCTGATTCGTAAATACTCCTGTGCCAACTCGTCCTTCGGACTCAAACAGGCACCCGTATTTACTGGCACTGTGCATCTCATTACGAAATTTTTGCTAATGTCAATATATAGTCAGGCTATTGTGGATAGGACATTTGTTTTTGTCTTTGATACAGACATAAAGTCTGCCTGTCTGGCTGCTATATAATAAACAATGACATTCATGTAGTTTCGTAATGAGATACACTCTAGCAGTCAGCACCAAGCCCATGTCTGAACCCGTAAGGGTGAGTTTGGGCGACTGCTGACAATATGCTAAGTGTATCGAGTAGAAACGAAATGAGTCATGTGTTTATATAGCAACCAGACAGGCAGACTTTATGTCGTCATGAAAGGCGTTTTGTCTGTTTAGTTTGAGGTCTTGATTTCGAGTTCCGGCATAGTGGAGGCAACCTTGGTGTTGGCAGGGATGGACTTCGTCACGAAGGTATTTCCCGCCACTACGGAATTTGCACCAATAATGGTCTCGCCACCAAGAATGGTTGTATTCGCATAGATAACTACATTGTCTTCTATGGTTGGGTGACGTTTGACACCGGACAACTGCTGGCCCTTTCTGGTCGACAGCGCACCAAGGGTAACCCCCTGATAGATTTTTACATTATTTCCAATATCGGTTGTTTCACCGATAACGATTCCGGTTCCATGGTCAATAAAGAAATATTCACCAATATTGGCACCCGGATTGATATCTATTCCTGTCTCACCATGTGCATATTCTGTCATGATCCTTGGAATAAACGGCACCTTCATCTGATAGAGCACATGTGCATATCGGTATACAAATATCGCAAATAACCCCGGATAGGAGAAGATGATCTCTTCACGGCTGTTTGCGGCCGGATCTCCGTTATATTCTGCTTCTACGTCTTTGCAAAGAAGTGCCTGAACCTCCGGTATACAACGGATAAAGCCCAGAGCTTTCTCCTGTGCTTCCTCTGTAATCTCCTGATAGCTCTTAGCATCATTTTTATAGCTCAATGCCACCTTGATCTGACGGAATAATTTATCATATATCAATGACAGCTTATGCCCTGCAAAATACTCCTTATTAGCATATGCCATATTCTCTCTCCCGAAGAAACCCGGAAATGTTACTTTCCGCAATTCATCCACAAAATCAATGATCTCATCCTTTTGCGGAAGTCGCTCTCCGAGTGACAGATCAAATAATTTCTGATCCGAATAATTCTTATTTAATGCCTCAGCCATTTCTGCAACGACTGCTTTTACATCATTTTCAAATTCCATTCCAGTCTTACTCCATTTCGTTTCCTAATATCAATATATGCAGCGTAATATCATATGTCCTATAAAACATCATCCATCTCTAACTGCATATAGCATTAGTATAACATCTCAATAGAAAATGTAAATAATAGTTTTTTCATTACACTTCAACAGAAAATACAAATACTGTTTTTTCGGTTTCTTGCTATTTTCTGTCATAATCATATCCTGGATGAACCCTGTTCTTACTCTTCAGTTTAGTTATGATCAGAGCAAGCGTCTGCATTTTAACCGGCTTCTCAACCTGACCGGACATACCTGTTATAGCTGCCATCCGCATAGCCTCTGGTGTTGCGTGATAAGTCATTGCCAGAATCGGTATCGTTTTTGCCTGCGGATGATCCATCAGCCGGATTCTTCTGGCTGCCTGATAGCCATCCATATCCGGCATATCAGCGTCCATCAATATATACTGGAACTTTTCATGCTTTGAACGTTTAAACATCTTCAATGCCTGCTCTCCGCTCTTTGCTATGGTACATTCCGCTCCTCTTTTGGTCAATGCCTCCTGCAAAAGCAGTCCTTCCATATCATTATCATCGACCAGCAGAAAACGTTCGCCTACGAATGCGACCCTTGGAAGTGCTTCACGGATCTGTCTTTCTTTTTCCCGTTCTTCCTCCGCCGCTCTTTCAGCCGCTTCCTCTTCGGTTTCTTCTTCCAAAGCCCCTTCCTGCGCTAACCGGTACTCCCGGACGGTTTCCTCCATCACTGCATTCATACGCCGCAACTGTACATTATTTTCCCGGTGCATATCAGCCGTCTGTCGCTCATATTCATACCAGGTCCTCATATGGATCGCTCCGACCGTACCTACTGCCAGCACTAACATGATACATGCAATGATCACAACCGTAACCATCCATGAACGTGACACCTTCTTCTGATAATCCGTCAATACACTCTGTACCACCGCACATGGTGCCTGAAATACGAGAAAGAACTCCGTTCCCTCTAATGGCTGGTAATAGAAATATTCAGCATTTTTTCCTTCATACAAGGTTACACAATTCTGTCTGCCTTCACTGAAATCCTCTGTAATCTGTGCATACTGCTCTTCTTCGATCACAGACTCGTCCAGATAGTGATCAAGGATATTATAATTGCGCACAACGCCCTCATTATTATCCAAATCTGCATATGTAACCATGCTGTCTACATTTGTCACATAGAGTTTTGCCTGTCCCCCATATGCAGAATCAACAAACAGATCATTTACCCTATCTGTATTATAAATAAATGCTATGACTTCATATTCATTTTCATTTACATAGAATGCTTCATATTTTTTTGCTACAACAAATATTTCTTCTCCGTTTCTCCAGGTACAATATTGGACAGACTGACCGCCAACATCAAACAGAGTGCCCTTTGTATCACCCAAATCCAATGTTCCTGTTTTGCCATCATCACAGATATATTTTCCGGTATGATCAACGAATACAATATCCCGTACAGAATCATTCTCCATAGCTATAAAATAATCTTCATAATCTGCCAGTACAACAGACCTCGTTTTGCCATCAAACAGATAGTTCTCAAGACGTTCTGTTTCTTCATACATTGAATTGATCTGCATTTGATAGGAATGTTCTACCTGTTCCATCATTGCTGCGATCGTATTCTTACTGGATATATCAACATATTGTTCAAATTTGGAAAATACATTCCCACCCCAGATAATAAGCGCTATCAGAATAGCACTAAATAGAAATAATAGAAATGCAACTTTTTTATCCCGTTGCGTTCTGACATATGTTATCTTACTCATACGTTTATAGTCTCACCTTCGAGACCGTCCCCCTTTTTCTTTTTTCCGTTTTTCGAAAGACCTTATCTGGTTTTCTTCCATCAAGATCTCTCTAGCATTGCAATTACTATAACCGATATTTCGACATTGTGCAACTATTTCTTTTTTCAGTTAGAATTCATTCGCTATATTTCGACATAAACAACAGAGAAAAGCACCCTGATATGCATTTCTGCATACCAGAGTGCCTGACCTTTACTTGTTGTTTTTATAGATTCGTTTTATTTACGATCTGCACGATCATTTTTCTTTTTTACAACAATCACTGTTACAACTCCTGCTGCACTGAGCATAAACAAGATTACAAGTGGCATAAGTGGAGCATCATCGCCGGTTTTTGGTGTATCCGGTGGAGTGGAAGGCTTGTCTTCCGTTGTCGTGATCTCCGTAGTGTCTTCTGTCTCAGTTGTATCTTCTGTTTCAGTTGTGACCTCTGTTGTATCTTCCGTTGTGGTTGTAATCTCTGTTGTATCTTCCGTCGTAGTTGTAACTTCTGTCGTATTCTCTGTTGTAGTTGTCTTATCATATGTATCGACAAATGCAACATTTACTGTTTCATCTACAACTACTGTTGCTTCTGCTGACTTACCATCCTTTTGAAGGCCTGTTCCTACTACGTATTTGATGCTGCTTGTTTCATATCCATCAATATCATACTGTATTTCTTCAATGGTATAAGTTCCAGCCGGCTTATCCAGTTCTAATGTATATTTCTTTGTCGATACATCATACTGGAAATCGGTCAGTGCATATGTCTCGGAATTACCTGCTTCGTCTGTAATCTTGAACTTGATCACATTTTCAGCTTCTGCCTTATCGACATCACCAACAACGGTCTTTGTTAATACAAGTTTACCCTTTGTGCTGGTTCTTGTATTTGTAATTGTAATCTCACCTGTTGCAGGATCTGTTGTTATGCTGTCGGTATATTCCTTAGGTACATTTACTTCCTTGACCGTATACTGGATCAATCCGTTTGCATCATATTTCGGAAGATTATCCCAAGTCTTTGTCCAACCATTGCTTTCATCAAGCTGTACCGGAATTCCTGATATAGTTGTTCCGGCATAAAGCTGTACCGTTACAAATCCAGGTCTCTTATTGGCCTTGTTGTTATTATCGTTCCATGCTTTCTTAACAGTTACGGATGTAGTCAGATATGTATATGTATTTGTTACGGTTGCATTGACAACTGTATCCTTTGTTACATTTACATCACCCTCACCACTAACTACCAGATCATAGTTCGTAATTGCTGTTCCGGTTGGATCTTCGCTTACGTTATATGTGCCTACAGGTATGTCATTGATCGTTACGCTTCCGTTTGCAGGTACGCTGATTCCTG
>ERZ827496.184-NODE-184-length-92553-cov-11.075634_pt1 | contig 92553 bp, 69 predicted proteins | sample MGYA00519769_ERZ827496 | MGnify/ENA primary metagenome ERZ827496 (study PRJEB31778, sample SAMEA3449327) | human gut metagenome | biome: human gut; feature: human-associated habitat; material: faeces | place: United Kingdom | collected 2010/2012 ...
AACTCACTAGCCTTTTATTTTTAGTTTCATAGGTAGAATCGCGGAGACGCTTACCGACAAGGAGATCAACCATTATACCTTCGACCGGCATGTCTTCTATGAGACACCCTATACCTATCCTTCCAATTTCGGAAAGATTCATGCTACCGGTTATGCACCGGACAATGTGCTTACACCTGTGACGGGAAAGGGTTTTACCGAACTGGATGTCAAGGTTAAGGACGGCAGTGTGGACCTGCTGTCCTGTGACGGCTGCGAGGCGCATTCGGCCAGCATGAAGAAGGATGAAGAATCGGACAATACATTCCTTCAGGAAAGAAAGGAACTGAAATTCCGGCATTTGACAGCCAAACTGACGTTCCTCGGCGAGCGTAATCCCGATATGGTCGGGATGGTGGGTGTGCGGAATATCAGGATTGCCTTCATAGAACCGACCCGCGAAGAGGACGGACTGGTTATCCCGACCCGACTGAAACTGTATACCAGAGACAGTGACATAGATACCCGGGACTATACCACCTATACCGTATCCGAAACAACGCCTTATCCGTATGCTGACAAGGTTTTGGAACACAAGCCCATCATACCGCCGAACGAGGCTGTCACACTGGGTACCTGCTATGTCTTGTCAAAGGGTATTGAATACGGAGAAGACACCGACAGGTTCGACCCCATAAAGGGTGAATGGGTAGGAACTCAGTCCGGTGAGCCGAAGTTGGGCATCACAGTGACGGCAGAGTTGTACGATGCCCAGTCGGGAGGTGATACCGGGGCATACACTACAGAAACATGGACGCTCGACCCCATAGATATATGGAGCACCCACACGGGAGACAAGTTCTTGCCGGGATATGAATACAAGGTAACCATCACTTTCAACCGGACCGGAGTGGCACTTCGGGCGGAAGCGGTGCCTTGGAACAGTGAGGAATTGCATGAATACCCGATTCATCCGGTATCCTCCGGGAGTGAAGCGGAAGTTACAGAAAAAGAAAGGAGAAGATGATGCGACGATTTGCCTATACAGCCTTATGCGTGGTCGGAATGCTTTGTGCACTGGCTTCCTGCCAGAACGACGAACTGGCGGACCCTTTCAGCGGAACCGCTGACCGGCTGACAGCCCGCAAGGGGGAACTGCAGACACGGAGTGTACCCCCGAACAGCCATTTCCCGGAGAACACGAGATACCGCCTGTGGGCATACGACGGGAATGACAAATATCTGTTCGGTCAGACGAACGGAGTGTTCGGAAAAGAATCTGTACGTCACTACGTGGAAATGGAGCAGGAATATGCCAAGTTGATGCGTGACAGGTTCGTAGCCTACGGATTTACCGACGGTGTTCCTTACGAAGAAGCGTCGATGTCGGAAAATCTGCTTCCAGCTATGGGAACAAGTGAACACCCCCAAGTGAAGGTTTCTTATGTTCCCGGTTCGGAGAAGGGTTATCCCGATTATCTCCGTGCCCACCTGGACTACGACCGCAAGGCAGGAAAGACTTCATCGGTCTTGGAGTTCAAGCACATTCTTTCCCGTATCCGTGTACAGGTTATCCAACAAGGCAAAAAGGATGAAGCAACAGGCAAGTCTATCGGCTTGTTTGACCTGAAGCTGCACGAGGTGGCCATCGAAGGTGTGTATGACGAATTGACCTACGACATTCGAGAAGGCAAATACGGGCAGCCTGCAGCCGATATCCAACCAGTCAACCGGACATTGAACAGCATACCCGAAGGAAAAGAGATTGAACCGACAGAAAAAGGCTATCTGGAGTCCTACATACTGCCAACCTCAGACATGGAACGGCCTGCACGTCTTACGATGAAATTGGTGATAAGCGGCGAGCATGCCGGCAAGTTTTCCAATGAAACAGACGAGGCTGGCCGACATATCGTAAGAGTTGCTTTGAACGACCGCATGAGACCGGGCGAAAGTGGAGCCTATGATACTCCGTTGGTGTTCCATCAGAACTGCGCCTACATGCTTCGGATGGTGTTTGCTGAAGACGGAATCATTCTTTTTACCCCCATGGTTTATCCGTGGTTTGACGGGGAAACGGACAACTGGGAAGACGGCGAAGGATTTGAAGAGCAGGCGTTGGGCAATACCATGCTGTTTGACAACCTGATCTGGTCTGACCGCAACTTAGGTGCCGAGGACTTTTTCCCTGCTAGCAAATCACGATATGAGAAATGTACCGGATTCTTCTACCAGTTCGGTCGGAACATCCCGTATTTTCCGATGGTGAATAACAATGGGGTATTAACGGATAATTTGGTGGATGGAACACAGGTCTATCCGGTCGTATCACATGCCAAGGGATGTCTGCATGAAGATGATTGGGGTACAGATTTAAATCAGTTTATTTTAAAGCCGGAAGATATCAATGAAGGTGTTGCCAATGGAAAGTCTTTGGGATATGCAGTCTATGGGCTGAAAGATTCACATCTATGGGATAAGGTAGAAGACCAGCCTGTTCCTCCGGGATGGCGACTTCCTACCCAACAGGAGTTTTTTGGTATCATGCCGACGACCCCTCATGCTGGAAATATCACTTTTCTACGAAACTTAAAAAATGGTGGACCGGGAAATGTTGGTAAAACTGACGGTACCGATTTTTATGAGGATCCAGCTGTGGATATCATTTATATTCATGTGCCCAATGACCAGAATTATCCCAATTATCCGTCGGATGACGCATACGAATCGGACAGCGGTCCCAGCAATGGAACTGTTATCAAACAGGCCGGTGACCCTTACGGAAATTATCATTCCGAATACCTGATCAGCAGACGCTATGAGGATGAAACAGGCAGACCTATTCATGAAACAAATAACAGTGGCAAATCAACGCTATGGGGTACGATTTACGGCATCAAGAAAGTAGGAACCAACGAGGCTTACCGTATGCGATGGCGTGTTGAAAGAGCAGAAGCAAACACTGACCTCTACTATCTGGTCATCGAGCGTTTCACGGCCACGGCAATGGATCGGCTTAGCCGGCATGAAAATGCCCCCAACTATTACAGGAAGTTCGATTGGACTCGTCCGGTAGCCGTGCTATATCTTCCTATCAATGGAATTATAGGAGATCACCAATGGGAAGCCGGTAATTTCCAAATTTTCGGTAAGGAAGTGATTTTTGCTACATCGGAAGAACAAGACTATAATGGTTTCAAGACTTTCCGAATCAAGATTGGTGGTACGGTACGGACCAATCAGTTTATTTTCCCTGCTGTTGACCGTAAAGGAACCGGAGCACAGATCCGATTGGTGCGTGAATCTACTTATCAACCTAACAGACAATAGAAAGATGATGAATCAGATACGAAAATATACGGCAAAAGCCTGGGTGGTTATTGGGCTTCTTTCCGCTGCCGGTTGCAGCCAGGATGATCCATCGCTCCATCCGGCTCCTGAAGGAACGGTACAGGTGAATTTCTGTCAGTCAGGTACCTATGGAGCACCTTTGTCCGACTTGAAGAGCAGTGCCCTTCGTGTGGAGTATGCGGATATACCTATAGACCCTGATCCGGATGGAACATTGCATCCTTACCAACCGACCCCGGTACCGGACGGCACCACGCTTTGGGTAGCCATCTACGAAATAAAAGATGAAGCACTTGATGCTCCCAGCTTCATCACGGTCAAATCCTATCGTGTAAGCGGACGGAGCATGATTCCGTGCAAAGTGGACAAGGACGGCAATCCGGAATCGGATTACGACACACCGCTCTATCTGCCTGCCGGAAAATACATCTTCCGTGCCTTGGGGCCGGCACGCGAACTTGCCCGCCAGACCGCTTCGGGCGAGCTGTCGCTCTATCTGGACAACGGAGACTGGATTATAGCGAACGACTCACGCTATAAGGAAACCTCCGGCATGACGACGGTGACGGAATTGAAAGAGAATAATATGGACCAGCTGGTCGAACTCGATCCGCTCATCAACCAGACCGCCCGACTCAAATTCACCATCTATTCTGACAATTCAGACCCGTTTGTCCATACCTTGAAGATGATGCCCATCGGGGTCGAACTCTCGGGACTGCAGAATCGATATTCGAAGGGTAGCGAAGACAGTGCACCCTGGAACTGGACGCTTTGCACTCCGGCTGATACACTCGTTGCTCACCCGGGGAACAAGAATACCCTCGTCTATCTGAAGGAACCATTGGTATCGACCGACAACCGCATTACCCTGGAAACGCACATCCTGCCTACGGATGCCGTGGCTACACCGCTCATTGTGCTTTTCAATATCGAGGTAAACGGTAATCCGACCCAGTTTGAAATGATGCTGAACCGCAAGATGTTCCGCGCCGGTTATTCCTACCATTACCGGGGCAAGGTCACCATCAACCAAGGTGTGGCGGCATTGCTTTGGGAAAGTGTGTCATGGGATGCCGAGATTCCGTTTTTCCCGGCAAACAATCGAACTATAAAATAGAAGAGCTATGAAGTGTTTCCATTATACAATCAGTACTGTTTTCCTGACTGCCTCACTGCTGCTGACGGCCTGCGAAGAAAACACCTTTCAGGCATACGAGGACGAAGCTCCTGCGTATATCCGAGTCTCCACAGCCCCTATGACTTTGGTCGGAGAACAGGTGCCTTATGCCGATACCCGTGCGGATCAGTCGCTTCCGCCCGAATACGAAAATTCCATCTATTCGCTGACGGTGCTGGTCTTCGATGTGAAGGAAGGAGTTTTGGGAAAATTTCCGGTAAAGGATGGTCAGCAGAAACTTTATAAGTACATCAACCTGAAGGATGCGAACGGCAACGGACTGTTGAACACCACGCTTCCTGTCGAGGATTTCCCGGTTGTGAAGGGTGAGGAATATACGGTCTGCCTGATAGCCAACCTGACCGAGGAACAGGTAGAGACGATGATCGCTTCGATGCTGGACGACGGTACGGTATTCTTTGACGAGTTCAAGAAATACTCCATACAGATACCTTATGTCACGACTCCGGGTCAGGGTGACGATGCGGGACTGGAGGCCGGCCATGTGCGTGATATCTACATGTTCGGCTACTATCGGGGAGAGGTCTCTTCGCACAACGACATCACCATCTCGCTGGGACGTATCATTTCGCGGCTGGAAATAGCGTTTTCGTTCGACGAGTCAAAAATCCAACCGAATAAATCCCTCTACATTCTTTTGGAAAATCTGGAATTGAAAGCCAATCTTTTTCCGACTGGTATCTCACCTGGAGAATATGTGGAACAGAGTGCTTACGAAGTGCCGACGTTGGATGAGCTGCAGAACTCTACGATTTATCTGTATGCAGCCCCCAATTCGGCGCTGACAGCAGACAAGGCCCTATGTCTGAAGATGTGGTATGCTGACAAGGGGCTCTCTCTCGGGGAAGTGGAACAGATGGAACCCAATGCCACGGTTCACCTGTGCAACGACCAGCCCGGTGTGGAGAACCGCAATTATCAGCTGAACCGCAACAGTGTGTATCATTTCAACCTTCATCTGAAATGACAGCGGATGCGGCATGAAAAAGGAACAGGATACACCGGACAAGAAATCCGGAAAATGCAACCGTTTTCGGGGAGTCAGACCCAAGACGGAAGAAAAATACCGTCGGGCGATTGAATTGTACGCATCTACTGAAATTTCCGGTCGGGAAATCTGCCGCATCTGCGGTGTGACCGAGTCGGGCTTCCGGTGTTACCTGACCAAGTATCACCGTGAACTGCTGCTGGCTCGGTATGCCATTCTGTGCGACAAGGAGGAAGCCAGGCACACTAAGTTGGGACCGCTCCGGGGACAGTTGCCCGCTACGCAAATCAAGTACAAGGCTGCGATTGAGGTCTGCGGCAGTATGGAGCATATCGAGCTGAACGTGTCGCAGATTGCCCGCATGTTCGGTCTGGAAGGGACCAACCTCGGCAGGCAGTTGCGCACCCACTATCCCGATATCATCGAATGGCGTGAAAAGACGCGCGAGTGGCTGGGAATCAGTGACGGTCTACCACGCGGTACACGTCGTGCCTGCAAAGAGCAGTATGCCGAAGCACTCAAGCTCCTGCGGGGCAATTCTTATCTGACGGTACAGGAGGTAGCCGACTCGTGCGGCTTGTCCTACACCGGTCTGGAGCAGCATCTGCTGTTCTATCACAAGGATTTGGTGAAGAAGCGCATCAGGATACGCGAAAAGGCGTTGCGTAGTCAGCGCAGGGGCGAAATCACCGGTCGGGGTACCGTCCATGCTCCTTCGCAGGAACTGGTGGAGAAGTATGCGGAAGCGGTACAACTTTTCAGTACGACTCCCATGTCTGCCGCCCAGATAGCTAAGAAGACCGGTGTTTCAAAAAAAGGCTTTTATGAACACCTGCAACGGTGGCACCTGGACCTGATATGCAAGCGCAAGAATATTCCTTATGAAGAGGGTCAGCCTGTGGACTGGTCACAGGTCCGGAAATACAATCCGGCTACCCAGGCCAAATACGCCGATGCCATTCGCCGGCTGAAGGAAAGCGGACTGCCGACCGCGCAGGTCGCCACCGAGTTCGGATTGCACCCCGAGACTTTCCGTTCCTACCTGAAGGAACACGAGCCGGAGCTGTATGCCATGCAGGGAATGGTCAAGACGGACAACGGCAAATTTGTCTCGCGTCGCAGCATGGAGAGATACAGCGAAGCTATGCAGCTCTACGCTGCCACGACCGAAAGTGTGGCATCACTGGCCGATCGGTTCGGCTTCAATGCCTGTTCGTTCGGGCAGTTCCTCAAACGGAATTTCCCCGAACTGGTTGGGAAGCACAAGGAACTTGTCCGTAAGGAAGACGCATGACTTACCTCACATACCTTCTCCTGAATAAGTCATCTTTTCAATCTGTTTTTTCACATCCTACACCATGTAGCTTCTTATAGGGAAAGATATAAGATAGTACGAGTTGGAAAAGAAGTTTCTGCACGATAGGTCTGTTTGTCGGTTTTGAGTCCTCAATATTATTGTCCGTTAATAAAAAATGAGCGATAACTGGAAAATAGAAACAGATTCCATTTGTACAGTCCTAAATGACTGTTTCAAACTTTATAAGCATGAATAAGAGTCTCTTTTGGAGATAGTAGAATTATATCATTGATAGTTAATTACCGAAAGAATAATTGCAGATAAAATAAAAAAATCGTATTTTTGTATCATAATAAAGCGTTCTTCAGACTTGATGCAAAATATAGCGGATAGACGTAGTCTGCTCGTTTCTAAATCGTTACCTGTTTAAGATAATACTTGTTTTAAATATCTGAATTTCAACAAGAAAAGAAAATCTAAATGTCTTGCAAGGTGACAAACTATATGTTTTGGGCAGGGCCAATGATGTAGCAATCAAAAATTTCGACATCCTCAATCATAAAGCTGAATTCGGCATTTCGAGACAATTCAATAATCATCCTTTTTACTCCTAAAATTTATGGAACAGCAAGGAGAAATAGTACTTTATCAGCCAGAAACAACCTTCAAGCTCGAAGTGCGATTAGAAAACGAAACAGTTTGGCTCACGCAAGCACAAATTGCAGAATTATTCGGTACCGGCAGACAAGCCATTACCAAACATCTGAAAAATATCTTCAACAGCAATGAATTGGAAGAAAATTCAGTATGTTCCATTTTGGAACTAACTGCTGCGGACGGCAAAACCTATAAAACCAAGATATATAATCTTGATGCGATTTTATCCGTAGGATATCGTGTCAATAGTAAAAATGCAACCTCTTTCAGATGTTGGGCAAACAAAATATTAAAAGAATACCTGCTGAGAGGATATTCGATTAATAAACGGCTAAACAACATCGAGCAAAGAATAAACAATGATTTACCGAAACACGAACAACGTATCGGGCAAATAGAAGAAAAAATAGATTTCTTTGTCCGTACCGCCCTTCCACCCGTAGAAGGTATCTTTTTTGAAGGACAAATCTTCGATGCCTATGTTTTCGCCTCTAATCTGATAAAATCAGCCCAAAAGACAATTGTTCTCATTGACAATTATATTGATGAAAATACTCTTATGATGCTTAGTAAGAGAAATGAAAAAGTGGAAGCTACTGTATATACAGCCAAACTCACCAAACAGTTGCAATTGGACCTGCAACGACACAATGCTGAATATCCGGCAATAGCCATCCATGAATACAAGCAGTCTCATGACCGTTTCCTCATCATAGACTCCGAAGTTTTCCACATAGGGGCTTCCTTGAAAGATCTTGGAAAAAAATGGTTTGCTTTTTCAAAACTGCATTTCTCCCCGCAAGAACTGATTGAGAGGATGCTGACAGAAATACAGAAATAATTAATCTTCTAAAGATACGCTACAAATGAAAAATAACAACCTGAAGTATCTCATTGCAGGAACCGGCGGCGTAGGCGGTTCAATAGCCGCATTTCTCGCTCTCGCCGGAAAGGACGTCACCTGTATTGCCCGTGGCGGACATCTTGCCACCTTACGTGAAAACGGATTGAAGTTACATTCCGATTTAAAAGGCGAGCATACATTGGCCGTTCCGGCTTATACGGCAGAGGAATATGCCGCCCTCGCCTCTTCGGCGGACGCTTACAAGGCAGACGTTATTTTCGTATGCGTCAAAGGCTATTCCGTAGACTCCATTACGGAATTAATCAGGCACGCCGCACACAAGGACACGGTAGTAATCCCTATACTGAACGTCTATGGCACAGGTCCGCGCATCCAGCGGCTGGTTCCCGGCGTCACGGTACTGGACGGCTGCATCTACATCGTAGGATTCGTATCCGGCAAAGGCGAAATCACGCAAATGGGCAAGATATTCCGGTTGGTTTACGGGGCACACAAAGACACCATTGTTTCCCGTGAAACATTGGCAGCCATACAGCGGGATTTGCAGGAAAGCGGCATCAAGGCCGACATATCTCCCGACATCAACCGCGACACCTTCGTCAAATGGTCTTTCATCTCGGCCATGGCCGTTACCGGAGCTTACTACGACGTGCCTATGGGCGAAGTGCAGAAGCCCGGCAAAGTACGCGACACCTTCATCGGGCTTTCGCAGGAAAGCGCGGCCTTGGGACGGAAACTGGGCATCGGGTTCGAGGAAGATATCGTAGCGTACAACCTCAAGGTAATCGACAAGCTTGCCCCCGAAAGCACCGCTTCCATGCAAAAAGACATGGCGCGCGGCCACCAAAGCGAAGTGCAGGGATTGCTTTTCGACATGATTGCGGCAGCCGAAGAACAGAATATCGACATCCCTACATACAGAATGGTAGCGGAGAAATTCAAATAATTTTATACCTTTGCCTCACCATCTTATACAGTTTCGTCTTCCGGAGCGTAGCGCAGAACCTCTTCCGTGCAATACATACATAAAAAGAGCAGATTCTGCGCTACGCTCCGAAGGACGAAAACAAAGATATAAACTAACTTAAATTGCTTATGAATATGCTGACTCTCCTCTCTATCAACTGGAATCCCAACCCGGAACTGTTCAACCTTTTCGGCAGCCTTCCAATCCGGTATTACGGTCTGTTATGGGTGGTAGGTATCGCTCTTGCCTACGTAATAGTACACCGCCAGTACCACGACCGGAAAATCGACGAAAAGACATTCGAACCGCTGTTCTTCTACTGCTTCTTCGGCATCCTGGTAGGAGCGAGACTGGGGCACTGTCTGTTCTACCAGCCGGATTATTACCTGAATCACTTCTGGGAAATGATACTTCCCGTGAAGTTCCTGCCGGACGGCGGCTGGAAGTTTACCGGCTACGAAGGGCTTGCCAGTCACGGCGGTACGCTGGGACTGATTATCGCCCTCTGGATGTACTGCCGCAAAACCAAGATGCACTATATGGATGTGCTGGACATGATAGCCGTAGCCACACCTGTCACCGCCTGTTGCATCCGCCTTGCCAACCTGATGAACTCCGAGATTATCGGCAAGCCGGCCGATGTGCCCTGGGCTTTCGTCTTTGAACGGGTGGATATGCTGCCCCGCCATCCGGCACAGCTCTACGAAGCAATCGCCTACTTCATCTTCTTCCTGGGCATGGTCTACCTGTACAGGCGCGGACAAAAGCAGCAGGAAAACAAGCTCAAAACGGACTTCAGCACCACCAAAGCCAAGTCCACCGCAATGCAAACCGGTGCTACCCTACCCTATCACCGCGGTTTCTTCTTCGGCCTCTGCCTGACTGAAATATTCGTATTCCGCTTCTTCATCGAGTTCCTGAAAGAGGATCAGGTGGATTTTGAAAGCGCAATGACGCTGAATATGGGGCAATGGCTCAGCATTCCGTTCATACTTATCGGAGTGTACTTCATGTGTTTCCACGGCAAGAAAACGGCAGGAAAATAAGAACTCCGCAACAATAAAAAAATATCAAGGCATGAAACCGACAGTTCCACCTAAGGAAACTGAAAGTTCCATGCCTTGATACTTCTTGTTCCACTACGTGAAACAAAGAGTTTCTCACGGGGAAACAAACCGTTCCCTCAGGAGAAATTTTTTGTTTCATTCTTTGAAACCCGACTTACGTCGCAGGTTACTTTCCTTTGACTATCCGCTTGATGTCATTCAGCTTGTTCAGCGCTTCGAGCGGTGTCAGGTTGTTCACATCCAGGTTCAGTATCTCGTCGCGTATCTGGCACAACACCGGGTCGTCGAGCTGGAAGAAACTGAGCTGCATGCCGCCGCGCGTCTCTCCCACTTCAACCATCGGCTTGGCCGCGATGCCTTGCTGGCGGTTGTCCTTTTCAAGCTGTTTCAATATATCACCGGCGCGTTTCACGATACTTTTGGGCATACCCGCCATTTTGGCTACATGGATACCGAAGGAATGCTCGCTGCCGCCGCGCTCCAGTTTGCGCAGGAAAATGACCTTATTGTCGATTTCCTTCACCGATACATTATAGTTCTTGATGCGCTTGAAGGATTTCTCCATTTCGTTCAGTTCATGGTAGTGCGTGGCAAAGAGCGTACGCGCCTTGGCATGCGGATGTTCGTGGATATACTCCACGATGGCCCAGGCAATGGAGATGCCGTCGTAGGTGGAAGTACCGCGCCCCAACTCGTCAAAAAGCACCAAGCTGCGGGGAGAAAGGTTATTCAGGATGTCGGCCGCCTCGTTCATCTCCACCATAAACGTAGACTCGCCCACGGAGATGTTGTCGCTGGCTCCCACACGGGTGAATATCTTGTCCACCAGACCGATATGCGCGCTTTCCGCCGGAACGAAACAGCCGATTTGCGCCATAAGCGTAATCAGGGCGGTCTGACGGAGCAATGCCGACTTACCCGCCATGTTGGGACCGGTAATGATGATTATCTGCTGCGTACTGCTGTCCAGCATCACATCGTTGGCTACATACTTCTCGCCTATCGGAAGCTGCTTCTCGATGACCGGATGACGTCCCTGGTGTATCTCCAATACCTCGTCGTCGGAGATTACAGGACGGATATAATTGTTTTCGCGGGCTGCGGTGGCAAAAGACAGCAGGCAGTCCAGCCGGGCTATCTGGTTCGCATCGGTCTGAATGGCAGGAATAAACTCGCTCAAGGACTGCACTAACTCTGCATAAAGCTGTGTTTCCAGCACCAGTATCTTGTCCTCGGCGCCGAGTATCTTTTCCTCATATTCTTTCAATTCCTGCGTAATGTAACGCTCGGCATTGACCAATGTCTGCTTGCGAATCCACTCCTGCGGCACTTTATCCTTGTGCACGTTGCGCACTTCGATATAGTAACCGAACACATTGTTATAGCCGATTTTCAGGCTGGGAATGCCCGTAAGCTCACTCTCCCGCTGCTGTATCTGCAAAAGATAGTCCTTGCCGGAATAGGCTATCCGGCGCAGCTCGTCCAATTCGGCATTTACGCCGGATTTTATCACACCGCCTTTATTGACAAGCAACGGCGGGTCGTTGTTGATTTCCCTTTCGATGCGGTCGCGGATGGAACGGCAGATGTCCAGTTGTCCGCCGATATGGTTCAGACTGGCATTATCGGCATCCATACAGGCTTCCTTAATCGGTTCGATAGCCTGCAGGGCCACTTTCAGAGCGACTACCTCACGGGGAGAAACACGTCCTACGGCTACTTTGGAGATAATGCGTTCCAGGTCGCCTATCAAGTGCAACTGCTCTTCAATCACTCCCTTGAACTCAGGCTTCCGGAAGAAATACTCCACCACGTCCAGCCGTCCGTTAATGGGCTTCACATCCTTCAGGGGGAATACCATCCAACGCTTCAGCAGGCGGGCTCCCATCGGGCTGATTGTTTTATCTATCACATCCAACAAGCTGCTGCCGCCGTCGTTCATGCTGCCCATCAGCTCCAGGCTGCGCACCGTAAACTTATCCAGACGGACGTACTTATCTTCCTCTATACGTGCCAGCGAGGTGATATGCCCTATCTGCGTATGCTGCGTCATAATGAGGTACTGCAAGATAGCCCCCGAAGCGATGATACCGTTTTTGAGATGCTCCACGCCGAACCCCTTCAGGTTCTTCACTTCAAAGTGTTTCAGCAGTTTCTCGCGGGCGGTGGTTTCCGTAAACACCCAGTCGTCCAGCTCGAACGTAAAAAACTTGCTGCCGAAATTGCCTTCGAACATTCCCCGACGGCCACGCTCAAACAGCACCTCTTTCGGGGCGAAGTTGTTCAGCAGCTTGTCTATATGATCAAAGGAGCCTTCGGCGGTCAGGAACTCACCGGTGGAGATATCCAGAAACGCCACCCCGCAGGCGCCTTTACCGAAATGAACGGCGGCGAGGAAGTTGTTTTCACGGTAATTCAGTATATTGTCGTTAATGGATACGCCCGGCGTTACCAATTCGGTGATACCGCGTTTCACCAGTTTCTTGGTGAGCTTCGGATCTTCCAACTGGTCGCAAATGGCTACGCGCTTGCCCGCACGTATCAGTTTGGGCAGATACGTATCGAGCGCATGGTGGGGAAAGCCTGCCATTTCAATCGTTTTTCCCTTGCCGTTGGCGCGCTTAGTCAAGGTAATGCCTAATATTTCAGAAGCCAGGACGGCATCGGTGGAATAAGTTTCATAGAAGTCGCCGCAACGAAACAGCATGACCGCATCGGGGTGCTTTGCCTTCAACTCAAGAAACTGCTTCATCATCGGGGTAAGGACAATATCTTCGTGCATACAGGTATATCTTTGCGGAACACAGAAGCACGGTGGCGCAGAGTTTTAACGGTATGAACTCCCGGTTTCATGAAGCAGACGCTCTGCACAAGCAACTCTGTGCCACCGTATCTCTGTGTTCATTGATTAATGTCACAAAGATAATCCTTTTTTAGAAAATACGTATGTAAAGGGTTTCAATCCTTAGCAAGCCTTAACAAAGCCGGTGTTTTTGCTAAAACATGTTATAAAACACACTTTTTTTATTTGCTTTATTTGGAAATTTCCCGAAAGTCCGTACCTTTGCACTGTGTTTTTCATAGTATTAGATTTAAGGTTAACAAAGGTTGGAGTACAGCGGTACTCCTTTTTTTATGCCCGTACGTCCGGTTCATACATCCGCAGCGCCCGCGCATGTCCGGCTTCAACCGCTAAAACCGGCGCAAAAGTTCCTCGAGCGTCACACCGCTGTCCGCTTTCATCTTCTCCATACGAATACGCTTCAGGCGCTTCTTTACCGAATCTTTCTCCAGATGCATGATTTGCGACATTTCCAGTTGTGACAGTTGCATCTTCACCATACAGCAGTAGCGCAAATCCTCTTTATTCAAAGCAGGATAGTGTTGTTGCAGCCGCCTGGTGAAGTTATCGAAAATAATGTCCGCGTTCTGCACAATGTCTTCCCAGTCATCGTCCGAAAGAAGGATATTGCTCCCCTTCTCTATCTCCTGAACGATACGCTGGTTCAGCCTTCTGAAGAAAGTCTCCTTCAGCCGGGCTTCCTTCTGCTCCATTTCGGCCATACGCTGCAAGTTCTCGGTAGTCACTTGCCGCTGATGATGCAATTCTTCCTGCTGACTGGCAAGCTGGTGCTGCTGCTCCACCAGCCGGCGGCGGTTGCGCCAATAAAAGAAATAAATGGTACTTGCTATCCACAGCGACAATAGGGACAAGGTAGCCATCAGATATACATTGCTCTGCCTTTCGGCGGCCTGAGTGCGCCAATAAAGGTTCTCCACAGACAGTTGCTCGTGCTTGTAAAGCTCCTGCAACGCAATGACTTCCGCCGTATGGCGTTGCTTCCTCACGCTGTCCGCCAGTTCCGTAAAACGCAGCAGAAGAGAGTATGCCTCATTGCACCGTCCCATTTTATAATACGCTCCGGACATATGGTTATAGGCATCTGCCTGTGTTGCCAAATTCGGGCTGGCAACGGCTTTCCGGAAATAATGGTAAGCGGAGTCATACTGCCCCAGCTTCCCGAACAAATCCACCTTATCGGCATACAGGCCGAGAATGGCAAGGGTATCTTTACGGGAACGCAACCCGATAGCTTTGTCTATATACTCCAGTGCCTTTCCGTTCTCTCCCATTTTGGCATAGATACTGCCCAAATCGGTATATACATGAGGTAATTGCGACGGCAGGGAATCCGCTATTGCCGCATCATAGGCGGCCTGTGCATAATAAAGGGCGCTGTCCAGCCTGTTCAGAAAGTAATAGCCGGTGGCGATATCGCACAACGCCAGGTTCTTGTAAAACAGATTGTCCATCCTCAACGCCGCCTTCAACGCCTCTTTGGAATAGCGCATCTTGCCCTCATACTCTTCCTGGTTCAGGCAGACGACTCCCAGCCATGTATTGACCCTGTAGAGCTGCTCGTCATTGCCGCTTCCCTGCAGGAAAAGCAAGGCTTTCAGAAAAGACTGCATGGCATCCTTCATGCGGTACAGCCGCCTGTCCAGGTGCGCCTTGCAGTACAACGCCCGTTCGGCATACAGAGAATCTCCCGACTCACTGAAATATTTGATGGCCGGCAGCAGCAATGTATCGGTTTCCGCATTCAACTGCTGTTTCCGGTGCATGGCTTCGGACAATAATAAAGCGTAGAGCGCATAGTCGCGGTCGGTAAGGTTGTTCTGCGGCTCTTTGATTTCCTGCATCACGGCGATAGCACTGTCCGTCTCTTTCTCCGCCATCAGTTTTTCCGCCAGCGCTACCCGGCGGTCGGGACCGCACGCTACCAGAAGCATACTCCACAAAACAATCGAAATTATATGTTTATACCTCATCGTTCCAAAATTTGTCATTCATAAGAATCCATTACCACTTCACCGGTTTCCCCGTGCACAAGTATTACCTTCACTTTATCCGGCTGCACGGAGTCGCGTACATCAATCTCCCATAACGGCATATCCCGGCTTGCATCCACATAACGGTTTACACTGACATGTGCCGTATCCGACAGATTTATGCCACGCAGTTTAGCAAATATATGAATATCCTGCCATGTATACAGAAAAGTATGCTTCTTTTTAACCTGCCCGGACGAACCCGCTGCCACCCCGGCCTGCGCACCGGCAGAATAACGGATTTCATCCTGCGGCTGCGGATACACGGTTGCTACCGGATGTATTCCCTTGACGACTCCCCAGCCCAGCCAACCGTCCGCCAGGTCTATTTTCAGGTAAACACGTTCCGAACCTTCAAACTGCCGTGCCATGCGGGGCGACACATTGACACATGTGTACCGGTCTCCTTCCACAAACAGTTCGCCATACGAAAAGGTATTCAGCAGCCAGGAAGCGGAATAGCGCGAAGAACGGGATTTAGGCCTACGGTCGTGCACCTTGGCGGCTATAATCCTATAGTCGCAGGTTTTATCGGCAGAAGTAAAGCACGCATTCAGCCAAAAGAGAGAAACGACTACCACATTCGTACACAATGCAGACAAACCTGCCCCCCAGAACAAACCGTAAAGCATGTTTCTCCCCAATCGCCTTACTCCTTTCTTCTCGTCCCGGCCGCAACAGAGATACACATACAGCATCCGGCCCCCCATGCCGATAACGAACAGAACAGAAGCGACAACCGCATTCAGACTTCGATAGCTGCCCGTTGAAAAAGCCGTGCGCAGCAACCATGCTTCTTCCGGATGCCAGGCACGGCAATGCAGCAAAAACAGTACGATTATCACCGGAACTGCAATCTTCCACAAAGCAATCCTGCCCTTTCGCCCGGCAGATTCCGCCCGTATGCTTTCCTCACGACACCGCTGTCCGGGTGTGTGCTTCAATCTTTGCTTTTTCCTACTCATGGCAGTACGGTTATCAGCCGGTTTCCTACAAATAGGTCTCACCGTCTATTTTCAGCAAAAAAGGTTTTATCGGATAGTCCATACTGCCGAAGGTCAACTTCCTGACTCTGATAATATTGCTTCCGGACCGTACCACTTCCATTCTGTACACAAACGCATACTCCTCTTTCCCGTCCTTCTTGCTATACCGGGTGGAAAACGACAGTTGCCTGATACCGGGATGCTCCAGTTCGGGTTTGCTCTCATCGGGATGGCGGTTGCAGGTCAGGACGAATTTAAAGACTTCTCCCGGCCGGAGTGTTTCAGGCTCGGTGCTGACACTACAGACCACTTCTTCTATATTCTCTGCAGGAAGTACGCAGACCTTCATCGTAGAGCAGGTACGCATCTTCCCTCCTGTCATGGCCCGTACCGAAGGCAGAGTAACCCAACCGGCTTTCTTGAAACGGACTATGTAATAGTTTCCGTGGAGTGAAAGATTCTCCTGCTTGCCGTTTACAAAAGAAGTCCTTGACGACCGCGTAGAATGCGGGCCCGACACCAGCTCCGCCTCACAGTCGTCCCACCGGGGAACGGACATGTCGTAAATCTCTCCGGTACTGTAATAGCCGACCCGGACATCCTGCCCCACATGCACTTTGCAAAAAGACGTATCTACTTCATTGAAGAATCTTACACTGTCATTTTGCGCCGACAAGGTTGCAATATGCAATGCCAGACAGCACAAAACGACAAGCACTTTCGGATAGCGTATCTCATTCATCCCGGTACTGTTTTGTTTCTTCCCACTCTTTTTCCAGCTTACCGTCTATGTCATACATTTTCCACCGGCCTACACGTCTGCCGTTGAGGTATTCGCCCGTTTCACGAACGGCGTCGTTCTTCACGTAACGCGATTCGAACAGTCCGGTTTTCCGCCCGTTTACATAAGTGGATATTTCCCAATAATCATAACGGTTGGTAACAATCAGCCGGCGCTCCTTACCATGCAGACGGCCGTGTTGGTAGGTCGCTTCGTAAACAAGCTCTCCATTGCCAGGATTATATTCGCGATAAAGCCCGTCCTTACGGTCGGCTTTCAGGTAAAATTCACGGCTGCGGGCGCCCGTATTACGGTCATACGATATATGCAGTCCTTCTTCCCTGCCGTTGACGTAGGTCTTCACTGACAATGTATCGCCACTTTCGGCAATTTCAATCCACCGGCCGTCCTTTTGGTCGTTCTTATAATGCCCCAGAATATGCGGCTGCCCGAAAGTGAACATCGAGGAGTATTCACCGTCTTTCATGCCGTATTCATTATAATATTCCGTCTCATAAAGTTCGTACGTCCCTTTCAGGAAAGTAAACTGTTTGCCTACCTGCTTACCGTCCTTATAAGTATGGTCCCTGCGCAACGTACCGTCCCACTCATAAACCATATCCTTTCCATCCTGCTTGCCGTTGCGGTAGTTCACCTCGCGCTCTACCTTGCCGGTAGTAAAATAGGTTTTATGGGCGCCGTGCAGCTTGCCGTCCTTATAGGACTTCTCTTCCTGCACACGCCCCTCGCTATCGTACATCTTAAATACGCCGTCTTTCTTGCCGTCCTTGTATGTACCGTCGCATTTCAGCTTGTTGTATTCATACTCTCCATACTTGCCGTTGTAAAAACCGTCCTTAAATTCAGCCTGTATATAAGCAGAGTGATAACCGTCTATGATGCGGTGGTCTCCGTTCAAGGTTTTTTCTGTTTTCAGGTCACGAAAAAGAATACGTCCGTCACCCACATTAATAGCCGATACCTGCTCAATCGGATACTCCTTCTGTGCCTGTACCATAACAGGCAGAAACATCAGAAAAGAAATCAATGCCACACATTTTTTCATAGCTCTTTCTTTCAAAATCCTACTCTTTTTATCCATAATTATTACTTTTTATAAAAGTTGAAAACAGTCGTATAACGCACCAACGGGCCTATAGGACAAAAATAAAAGATAGGTACTGAATAAGAAAACGGACAAGGGGTATAATTACGGGATACTGCACACCCGATAAATATTTATTTTACAACTCATTATCATGATATATAAAGAGGTATGCAAGGGTATATTTATATATCAATAAAAATATACGTTATAATTTTTCAAAGCAAATAAAGAAAATGGAAAAGCAGGTATCCAACTGATGTTTCTTTATTGTTTTGTATCCATTTTTCTCTATTCATAGAATACTTTTTCTTTCTAATCCAAATAAAAGAAGGTGCGCTATTGTGATATGAACACGCATTCGTGAAGTTCAATCGGACACACCTTCTTCTATCCTGTAATTCCGGCTAAAGCCGTTATGCTTCCTGCTTGGAATATTCCGAAAACTCACATCCGAACTGTTCCACCAGCATATTATCCATGTCATCGGCCTTAAAGGCAAGATTCACCAGATTCGTACGGATTTCATCTTCCGACTCTTCCGTGAGGTCGGACAGATGGATGCGATAAGCCATATAAATCTGCCGGCCTTCAATGCCCAGTTTATAGGGAGCGAAATCCTCACTCAGGATATAGTCCAATACACGTTCCACTTCTTTCTTAGGCAAGAGGTTGATGGGAGAAACAGCAAACAGATAAGTGTTTTCATACACAAAAATACGAATCTCCGAACTCCCTTTATGAAACGTCCACGAATCGTAACCGTCCCGCGCAAGGATAGGGTTAACTCCCATTTCGGCAATGGCCTGTTCGCAGAACACACTCAAAGGCGACTGTTCACGCTCCGCAAAAACTTCTTCCGGCAACTTTTCGCCGCAGGAAGAACAAAATTCCTCTTCCTCGGATATCAGCTCATCGCAACTGTCGCACTGTACCTGGAATGTATTGCGGTCAACCCCGTCAACCGACTCCAAAAGCTTGCGCAATGCCTCTACACGCACACCGAACCCCATATTGTCCGCATTGGTGAACTTGCTTACCGTTACTCCCACCACTTCACTGTTTTCATTGAAGATAGGTCCGCCCGAATTACCGGGATTTACGGCAGCATCGGTCTGTATATAATATTTTCCTTCCATAAGCTGCTTGGGCGAGGAAACCGACCCTTCCGTTACCGTAAAAGGCATGCCGTAAGGATACCCCGCCACACTGACCTTTCCGCCGATGGCCAATGAATCGTCCGCAGCCAGGCTCAGTTCGGGAAGAGCTGAAAAGTCTGCATCCACAGCCAATAAGGCAATATCCAAAGAAGGATTTACGAGCACCACTTTAGCAAGGTAAGGATTCCGGTCGTTATCATGTATGGCAACAGTATGGAAACCGTTCACCACATGGTAGTTCGTTACAAAAAGATTATAAGATTTCAGATAGAAACAGCTTCCGGAACCGCCGGCATGTGTCACCTTATATACGAGTTTATAAATGTTCTGATCCATAATATATAGTTTAGATACCGTTAAGTTAATTCATAATTCCCATCACCTTCTTCTGCATTTCAAGCATCAGCCGGGAGTATTCCTGCATATTACCGCTCATCATGGCTTCTGCCATTTTCTGTTGCAACACCTGCATGTCGTCACTTCCCATGGTTTCCGTAATTTTCTGCACCTGTTCCATGCCGGCAGCAAAGTCCGTCTCATCCTCATCGTCCAAATCGCCTTCCATAATCTTGTCCATAGCGTTGTAAAGAATTTCAGAGGCCTCTTCCAAAGAGCGGTTGCCTGCCTTCTTCAAAGCTTTTGATATAACGGAATTGATATCGTCCTGCATATCATTATAGAAATAAGCTTCGTAGAACACATAAAGCAAGCGTACCGCACTGCGTTCATAATTCTCCGACTGGATGGCTTCGGTGGCTTCTTTATAGACATTCATAAAATTCTCCTGCACGTTTTTCAGGGAAGAACGGCGCTTTGCAGATACCAACGTGTCCGTGTAGTAAAGGTCTTCCGCCAGTTTTTCCTTCGGAACGGCAAGCAACTTTTCAAGGAACGCTTTTCCTTTTGATACAACTTCTTCCGTAGGCAGGTCGGCATCCATATCATTCACTGCCTTGTCGAGATCGTTCAGCAATTGTCCCTGAGGATGTGCAAAATAGGAAATCTGGTAGAAAGCGGTATCCAGCACATTCCACGAATAACCGTACCGGCGGTCGGCCCCATACTCTTTGAGTGCCTCCAACGTTTCGCGTCCCAATGTCTGTATGCCTTCATAAATGCGGTCTACCTCTTCCTGCGGATACGGAGTCACCTGCGGCTCGTAACAGCGGGTAGCGCCAAATTTCGTACAGAACTCATCGTCATACTTATCGCCTATGTGGCAGATATTCTGAAGCACGAAATACATTTTATGCGGATGACTCTGTGAAAGCGGACAAACATATTCCATATTCAACTTATCACCGTTCTTTACGAAGCGGGGCAATAACAATTTATTCAGGTTCAAGTCCGCCACCTGACGGAGCATGGCTACCCTACCCTTTTCCGGCAGATTCAGGAAATCGGCATTGATATGGAAAAAACCGTCGGCAATACGGATATGTACAAGAATGGAACCATGAGGAATGTGAAACTCCGTACCGTCGGCATTACCGTACTTGGTACGAAAGTCCGCGTTCAAATAATCCAGCAAACTATGAAAAGCCTGTACATACTCACCCCGGTTATACAAGTCCACACCCTGTTCGTAGGCTTCAGTACGGATAGCACTTTGCGTAGAATCTACTACGGGAGAAATAAAAGCAAATGTCTGTTTCATATCATGATATTGTATTTAAAGAAATAATAATAACCGTATCCCGCCCTGCGGAATGCCGGAAAACAAATATAGAAAGCAAAACACAAACAAGAACATAGATGCAGGGGGATAAATACAGAATGAAAACATCCCGTTAAAATATTGAATATTAAAAATTTATTTGGTATAAACAGCATAAAACAAGGGGACATTTGCCCCGAAAACATGGATTTCTTTCCTTTTTTTCCGCCCGATACATACCAGCCGGACGGCACAACAGAACGGGAAATGTAATGATTCTTCGCTCCCACATAGTATATGGAAAAGCCGGTATTCACAACAAGTGGTTTCCTTTTTCAGTACAACTGAAAAACGCTCTTAATAAACCTTTCTGCAATTTTACTATAATTCGAAAAAAATTATAGTAAAATTCTCTCCGAATTTATTAACAGCCTGTTTTCCCCCTATCGCAACACTTGTAATAAATACAAACAAAAAAGGATGCAATCTTCACAGATTACACCCTTTGAAATATCCTAAAAAATCTTTTTTGTAAAATCCTATTGAAGTAATTCAGCCATTATTTGTATTACAAACAAAAAATTAGTTTTAAAAGCACTTCACAAATATAGCGAATAAAAAGCGTATTGTCAAGTATTCCATGCTGTTTTTTTACCCTACTTCGCTACAAATCTGAAAATAAACCCTTAACTTTGCACCGTTTAATTAACAGGATATAAACCAAATTAAACGGGCTATCAACAAGTTTTAGTAAGTATATCAACAAGTTTTCAACAATATAATTACAACCATTATGGAATACAATTTCAGAGAGATTGAAAAGAAATGGCAGAAACGGTGGGTGGAGAACAAAACCTACCAGGTGACGGAAGACGAAACAAAGCAAAAATACTATGTACTGAACATGTTTCCCTACCCCAGCGGCGCAGGTCTGCACGTGGGTCATCCGTTGGGATACATCGCTTCGGACATCTATGCCCGTTACAAACGTCTGCAAGGTTTCAATGTCCTGAATCCTATGGGATACGATGCTTACGGCCTGCCCGCAGAGCAATACGCCATACAAACCGGACAACATCCGGCCATTACCACCGTCAACAATATCAACCGCTATCGCGAGCAACTGGATAAGATAGGTTTCTCTTTCGACTGGAACCGTGAAATCCGTACCTGCGACCCGGAATACTATCACTGGACACAATGGGCGTTCCAGAAGATGTTCAACAGCTACTACTGCAATGACGAAAAGAAGGCACGCCCTATCGAAGAACTGACAGAAGCATTCGCCAAATCCGGTAACGAAGGATTGAATGCCGCATGCAGCGAAGAACTGCATTTCACTGCCGATGAGTGGAATGCCATGAGCGAAAAAGAGCAGCAGGAAGTCCTGATGAACTACCGCATCGCCTATCTGGGTGAAACAATGGTAAACTGGTGTCCGCAACTGGGTACCGTGCTTGCTAATGACGAGGTGGTAGACGGCGTATCGGAACGCGGCGGCTTCCCCGTAGTCCAGAAAAAGATGCGCCAGTGGTGTCTGCGCGTATCTGCCTACGCACAACGCCTGCTGGACGGACTCGACACCATCGACTGGACCGAATCTCTGAAAGAGACGCAGAAAAACTGGATAGGCCGCAGTGAAGGCGCCGAAATCCAATTCAAGGTAAAGGACAGCGATTTGGAATTTACCATTTTCACTACCCGTGCAGATACCATGTTCGGAGTTACCTTCATGGTACTGGCTCCCGAAAGCGAATTGGTGGCCCAAGTAACCACTCCGGAACAGAAAGCCGATGTGGACGCCTACCTGGAGCGTACCAAGAAACGTACCGAACGCGAACGCATCTCCGACCGCAGCGTCACCGGCGTATTCTCCGGAAGCTATGCCGTCAATCCCTTTACGGGCGAAGCAGTGCCCATCTGGATTAGCGACTACGTATTGGCAGGATACGGAACAGGCGCCATCATGGCCGTACCTGCACACGACAGCCGCGACTACGCTTTTGCCAAGCACTTCAACCTGCCTATCGTTCCGCTGGTGGAAGGCTGCGATGTAAGCGAAGAAAGTTTCGATGCCAAAGAGGGTATCGTATGCAACTCTCCGAAAGCAGGTACAGAGCCTTATTGCGACCTCAACCTGAACGGACTGACTGTCAAGGAAGCCATCGCCGCCACCAAGAAATATGTGAAAGAACATAATCTGGGACGCGTAAAAGTAAACTTCCGCCTGCGCGACGCCATCTTCTCGCGCCAGCGCTATTGGGGCGAACCGTTCCCGGTTTACTACAAGAACGGAATGCCTTACATGATTGATGAAAGCTGCCTGCCGCTGGAACTTCCTGAAGTGGCCAAATTCCTGCCCACCGAAACGGGCGAACCGCCATTGGGGCATGCCTCTAAATGGGCTTGGGACACGGCAAACAAATGCGTGGTCGATAATGAGAAGATTGACAATATAACCGTTTTCCCGCTGGAACTGAACACCATGCCGGGATTTGCAGGTTCGAGCGCATACTACCTGCGCTATATGGACCCGCGCAACCATACGGCACTCATCGACAAGAAAGTGGATGAATACTGGCGCAACGTAGACCTCTACGTAGGCGGTACGGAACATGCTACCGGACACCTGATCTACTCCCGTTTCTGGAACAAATTCCTGCACGACCTCGGCGTATCCGCCGTCGAAGAACCGTTCCAAAAACTGGTGAACCAGGGTATGATCCAGGGAAGAAGCAACTTTGTATATCGCATCAAGGATACCAATACATTCGTATCGCTGAACCTGAAAGACCAGTACGACACTACCCCGCTCCATGTGGATGTCAACATCGTGTCCAACGACGTTCTCGACACGGAAGCGTTCAAGGCATGGCGTCCTGAGTATGCTACCGCAGAGTTTATCCTGGAAGACGGCAAATACATCTGCGGCTGGGCTGTTGAAAAGATGAGCAAATCCATGTTCAACGTGGTTAATCCCGATATGATTGTAGAGAAATACGGTGCGGATACGCTGCGTATGTATGAGATGTTCCTCGGCCCTGTAGAACAGTCCAAGCCCTGGGATACGAACGGTATCGACGGCGTACACCGCTTCATCAGAAAGTTCTGGTCGCTGTTCTACGACCGTACCGGCAACTACCTGGTAACTGATGAAGCTGCCGGCAAAGAAGAGTTGAAATCCTTGCACAAACTCATCAAAAAAGTGACGGGAGACATTGAACAGTTCTCTTACAATACAAGCATCAGCGCCTTTATGATTTGCGTAAACGAGCTGTCCGCGCTGAAATGCAGCAAGAAAGAGATATTGAATCAGCTTACCGTTACGCTGGCTCCTTTCGCTCCGCACGTATGTGAGGAATTGTGGGAGACATTAGGTAACACAGGTTCTGTATGCGACGCGCAATGGCCTGCATACAACGAAGAATATCTGGTGGAAAATACGGTGAACTACACCATTTCGTTCAACGGAAAAGCACGTTTCAACATGGAATTCCCTGCCGATACGGCATCGGATGTCATTCAGGAAACGGTATTGGCAGACGAACGTTCCATGAAATGGACAGACGGAAAGACCATCGTCAAAGTAATCGTAGTACCCAAGAAGATTGTAAACATTGTTATCAAATAACAAATATGCAAATCACAAAACCAACCAAAGCGGAAGTGATGAGAGAGTTGAAAGACTATGTCTTCATCACTTTCGGATTAATTTCTTACGCTATGGGATGGGCTGCGTTCCTTATCCCCTATCAGATTACGACCGGCGGTACTACAGGTATCGGAGCCATCATCTATTATGCCACGGGATTTCCTATCCAATGGTCGTATTTCATCATTAATGCAGTCCTGATGACGTTTGCCATCAAGATTTTAGGACCTAAATTCAGTATCAAGACCACATTTGCCATCTTCGGACTGACTTTCTTCCTATGGTTTTTCCAGTTGCTGGTGAACGGAGCGGACGGAGTGCCGCCTCAGATACTGGGACCGGGACAGGATTTCATGGCTTGCCTCATAGGCGCCGCCATGTGCGGTGCGGGTCTGGGCGTAGTGTTCAACTGCAACGGAAGTACGGGCGGTACGGACATTATCGCAGCCATCATCCATAAATACCGCGACGTTACTTTGGGACGCATGATTATGGCTTGCGACGTTATCATCATCAGTTCCTGCTACTTCATATTCAACGATTGGCGACGGGTGATTTTCGGTTTTGTAACGCTGTTCGTCATCGGCATCGTACTGGATTATATCGTGAACGGTGCGCGTCAGTCGGTACAATTCTTTATCTTTTCCAAAGAGTACGAAAAGATTGCCGACCGCATCACCAAAGAGACTCATCGCGGTGTAACCGTACTCGACGGTATAGGCTGGTACAGCAAACGCAACGTGAAAGTATTGGTTGTGTTGGCCTACAAACGCCAGTCTGTCGAGATATTCCGTCTGGTCAAGGACATCGACCCGAATGCTTTCATCTCTCAAAGCTCCGTTATCGGCGTGTATGGAGAAGGATTCGATAAATTGAAAGGAAAATGAAAAAGAAATTTGTTTTTGCAACCAACAATGCCCACAAACTGGAAGAAGTAACCGCTATTTTAGGAGATAAAATAGAGCTTCTCAGCATGAAAGACATCCATTGCAGTGCGGATATTCCCGAAACAGCAGATACGCTTGAAGGAAACGCTTTGCTGAAGGCAAGGTATATCTTTGAAAATTACCACCTGGATTGTTTTGCCGATGATACCGGTCTGGAAGTGGAAGCCCTGAACGGAGCTCCCGGAGTGTATTCGGCACGCTATGCCGGCGATGCACACAATTCGGAAGCCAATATGCAGAAGCTGTTGCAGGATATGGAAGGAATGGAGAACCGAAAAGCCCGATTCCGTACCGTTTTCGCACTTATCGTCAATGGAAAGGAACACTTGTTCGAAGGCATCGTAAAAGGCGAAATAACGAAGCACAGGCACGGTACTTCCGGTTTCGGATATGACCCGGTCTTTATTCCGGAAGGATATACGCAGACATATGCCGAAATGGGAAGCGAATTGAAGAATAAAATCAGCCACCGGGCAGTGGCAACGGATAAGCTTTGCAACTTCCTGTCCAAGTAATGAAAGTGGCAAAAGTATGCGGATGCTTGCATTATGATAAATTTTCAGGCACGGATTACATGGTTCCGGTTTATGAAAACCGTAAATTCCATGTAATCCGTGCCTGAAAAAATATTGAAATCATTTTCATACCCTCATCGAAGAATGCCAGCGACAAGGGAATAATTCACTATAATCCCAGTTTTGCAGAAATCTCCAGCATCCTCTTGATCGGTTTCACCGCTTTCTCTGCTATTTCCGCATCTACCTTGATTTCCGGAGATTCGTCTTTCAGGCAATTATAAAGCTTTTCCAATGTGTTTAACCGCATAAAATTACACTCATTGCAGGCACAGGTACTGTCGTTGGGCGGTGCCGGAATAAATTTCGTGTGCGGACATTTCTTCTGCATCTCGTGCAGGATACCCGATTCCGTGGCAACGATGTATTCCTTTTCGGGATGGGCAACCGCATACTTCAGCAAAGCCGCCGTAGAACCTACCACATCCGCCAGCTTCAAAACCGTGCCCTTGCATTCGGGATGAGCCAATACCACTGCACCGGGATGCTGCTGCTTCAATTCAACAATCTTTTCAACCGAGAACTGTTCGTGTACATGGCACGCCCCGTCCCATAACAACATATTCCTGCCTGTAACGGAGTTGATATAATTTCCCAGGTTTCTGTCGGGACCGAATATTATTTTCTCATCTTCGGGAAAGCTTTCTACAATTTGTCTGGCATTGGTGGAAGTTACCACTACATCCGTAACAGCCTTTACGGCAGCCGTTGTATTCACATAGGATATCACCGTATGTCCAGGATGCTCTTTAACGAACTGTGCAAACTTATCCGCCGGGCAACTGTCGGCAAGCGAACAACCCGCCGCCATGTCGGGCACCAATACCTTCTTGTCGGGACAAAGTACCTTTGCCGTCTCACCCATGAAGTGGACACCGCACATCACGATAATATCAGCCTCCGTCTTTGCCGCCCATTGTGCCAGAGCCAGACTGTCGCCTACATAGTCGGCTATGTCTTGTATTTCACCCTTCTGGTAGTAGTGCCCCAGAATGATTGCATTCTTCTCTTTCTTCAGTTGCTTGATAGCTTCTATCAGATTATCCATAATAATAATTTTTATTTCTCTTCTTTCTTTAAAAATCCTTTGATAGTGATGATGGGCTGTTAATAGTGTGGACAAATAAATCCGAATTTTCTTGCCCATGAAGTTATTAGTACAAGGCTAAACTTTATCCTTAGGTTATTAACGTAAGCAATTAAAGTTATATCTCTTGATAATAAGCTCCCTACTCTGCCATGGCCTCACTTCATTAACATCTTGTTGATAACCGCAAAGTTAATAACTTTAAAGGGATTAATCAGTGAAATAGTACTTAAAAATGTGTTTATACAGCCTTTGAAAGTTTAGGTTAACTTTTTTGGTTTGTTCGTTATGCAGGCGTATTATGCGTTACTTTGAATAATGCAAATATTATTTTTAAAAATCTTTCCATACGCTATTGACACCTTTTCAACGGTTATTAACAGGGATGTGAACGGAAAGAAGTATCTTTGCACGACATGAGCCGGTACATAGTGTACAGACCGGTACAAAGCCTTATGATTATGAACAGAAAACTGAAGATAACCGAACTGAACCGCATTAGTACAGAGGAGTTTAAGGAAGCGGAAAAACTGCCGCTTGTAGTTGTATTGGATAATATCCGCAGTTTGCATAATATAGGTTCCGTATTCCGCACTTCGGATGCTTTTCGCATCGAATGTATCTATCTGTGCGGCATTACGGCTACTCCACCCCATGCCGAAATGCACAAGACGGCTTTGGGAGCGGAATTTACCGTCGACTGGAAGTATGTTAATAACACTGTTGAAGCTGTTGATAACCTTAAAAACGAAGGCTATACGGTTTACTCCGTAGAGCAGGCAGAAGGTAGTATTATGCTGAATGAGTTGACTTTAGACAAAAACAGAAAGTATGCCATAGTAATGGGGAATGAGGTGAAAGGTGTTCAACAGGAAGTTATCGACCATTCTCATGGCTGCATTGAAATTCCGCAATACGGTACGAAGCATTCTTTGAATGTATCGGTTACGGCAGGCATTGTTATCTGGGATTTATTCAATAAATTGAAGTGAGTGGACAAATATTAGTAATTAACAGCTTTATACTTGATTTATCAACCAACTTATTTGCTTATATAACAGTTATTTATTTCCTTTGTGTGTTTGCGTTAGTAACAGGTTTATCAACATAATATTAACTGATGTTTTATCCGGATGAATGGTATTGCAGAGAGGTCGGTGGTGTGGAATTTGTGGCACGGTTGCCATAAATTCAGTGAAGGATGCAGATATTGTTATGTCTACCGGGGAGATGCAAAAAGAAATGTTGACAGTTCGGTTGTGGTTAAGACGAAAAATTTCGATTTGCCTGTACGGACGAATAAGAACGGAAGTTTTAAAATTCCGTCCGGAACTCTTGTTTATACCTGTTTTACTTCCGATTTTTTTGTTGAAGATGCAGATGTGTGGCGAACTGAGGCATGGGAAATGATTCGTCAACGCAGTGATCTTCATTTCCTGATGATAACCAAACGTATAAACAGGGTTATGGAGTGTCTGCCTGTCGATTGGAAAGACGGATATGATAATGTAACTATCTGTTGTACAGTTGAAAATCAGTTATGTGCGGATAATCGTTTGCCTGTTTACAGAGCTATTCCTATAAAACACAAAATTATTATTTGCGAGCCGTTGTTGGAAGAAATCAGTTTGGATGCCTATAATATAGGAGAGTGGGTTGAACAAGTGGTTGCAGGGGGAGAGTCCGGATATGAGGCCCGTATCTGTAATTTCGACTGGATTATGAAGCTTCACGATATTTGTGTGAAAAACAATGTTTCTTTCTGGTTTAAACAGACAGGTTCTAAATTTGTTAAAGAAGGCACTTTATATACCGTAAAACGTCAGTTTCAACATTCACAGGCACGTAAGGCGGGCATTAATTTTAAATGATGTACTGAAGTTATCAGAGCTGCCCGCTCTCTACCAGTAAGATTACTCTTTCCGTAAGCGCATCATCTCCCGTAGGGTCGTATTGTTTTTTCAGACTGGCTCCGAACAGTGCGGCAAAGGTCTGGTAGAATCCGGCTTTAAAAGGTCCCATAAATGCTTTTACCAGTTCGTAGGAAGTGGAATGGGTTTGCCGGTCTACCAGTTTGATTAACAGTTTTCCTTGTGCAAAGGAAAGTTTTTTCATACGGGGAGTGTATTGTTCTTTCAACCCCTTTTCCACAGCTTTCAGGTGCTTTTGCCGCTCTTTTTGAGTGGGAATGGTCTGCAAGTATTCGTAAGTCTCGATAATCGCCCGGTTGATTTCCTTTGAAATGGGAAGCACTTTCTTTACGTCGCGGATAAGTTTGTAGTATTTCGCCATTTCGCGCCTGTTCTTGAATTTTAGCGGTTTGAAGATGTAAACGGTAGGAAGTTTCACGTAAGGAATCGTATCGCCGTTGTACACGCACATAGGAGTGAGATAGATGCTTTTGGATGCACCGGTTTGGGGTTGCTGCTGGGCATGACAAGTCAGGACTCCTGCCGAGAGAAATGTTATGAGTATTACTATGTTAAACCGTTTGCTCATAGCGCAAAAGTACACCATTCTGCGTAATGTTGTTACATTGCTTTCATTTTTCCTTGTTCAATTAACTAATTTAAGGTAACTTCGTTGCCTATTATCCGGAAACACACTATTATAGATGACCCTAATCAAGATAGGAGTTTTTATGAGTATGCTGTTAATAACTCCTATGCTTGTAGCTCAAAATGCGACATTATCCCTGTGGGAAGAGAATCTGGAACAACTCTCCGCCGATGAAGAAGAGAGAAACTGGGAAGATGAACTGGAAGCGCTTTCCGCTCGTCTGCAAGAACCTGTCAATATCAATGCCGCCACAAAACGGCAATTGGAGGAATTTCCTTTCCTTACGGATATTCAAATAGAAAATATTTTGGCGTATGTTTATATAAACGGGCAGATGCAGACTCTTTATGAGTTGCAGTTGGTGGCGGAGATGGATCGGCAGACTATCGAACTGCTATTACCCTTTGTCTGCATAAAGACCGTTAAGGACCCTTCCCGCTATCCTTCTTTAAAAACGGTATTGAAATATGCCGGGCAAGAAGTATTGACACGTCTGGATATCCCTTTATATACCCGCAAGGGATATGAGAAAAACTATCTGGGACCTGCCGTTTACCATTCACTGCGTTACAGTTTTCGTTATGGAGATTACTTTCAGGCGGGAATAACGGGAGAAAAGGATGCCGGTGAACCGTTCTTTGCTTTGCATGACAAGAAAGGGTATGATTACTATTCGTTTTACGGCTTACTCAAAAACAGGGGCAGGCTGAAAGCTTTGGCATTGGGCAATTATAAACTGGGGTTCGGGCAGGGCCTGGTGATTGGCACAGACTTTGGATTAGGAAAAACTTTCTCCATGTCTGCATCCGAATTCCGCAGAGGGGGAATCCGGAAACACAGCTCTACGGACTCGTATAACTATTTTCGCGGAACGGCGGTAACAGTGGAAATTCTTCGTTTTTTAGAACTTTCCGCTTTCTATTCGCACCGTTCTATGGATGGAGTGGTGAAAGGCGGAAAAATCGCTTCCATTTACAAAACAGGCTTGCACCGTACGGAGAAGGAGGCGGATAAAATGAATGCATTTGTCATGCAATCGGCGGGTGGTAACCTCACTTACGAAAAAAATAGATTGAAAGTGGGGGTGACAGGTATTTATTATCGTTTCAGTCATCCTTATGAACCGGATTTAAAGAAGTATGCGAAATACAACTTGCATGGAAATGATTTTTATAATCTGGGTGTGGATTATAAATACCGTTGGGGAAGATTGGTATGGATAGGAGAGGGGGCTGTTGGCAAACAGGGATATGCCTTGCTGAACCAACTGAAATATAAAATATTAACAGGTTATCAACTGCTGTTAATACATCGTTGTTATTCCCACGATTACTGGTCTTTCTTCGGGCGTTCGTTCGGCGAGGGAAGTGCTCCGCAAAACGAAAACGGCTGGTATCTGGCTGCGGAAGCTGCTCCCTGGGCGCACTGGAAGTTTTTCGCTTCTTTGGATATGTTCTCTTTCCCCTGGTGGAAGTATCGCATCAGCAAGGCTTCGCAGGGAATAGACGGAATGTTTCAGGCTACCTATTCTCCGCAGAAAGACTTATTGCTATATCTCAATTACCGGTATAAGCGCAAGGAGAGGGATGTGTCGGGAACAGGCGGGAAAGTGACGTTACCGGTCTTTCATCACAAGCTCCGTTGCAGACTTGCTTATACGCCGGGAGCTTTTTCATGCCGCACTACGGTCGATTACAACTGTTTTCGCCAGCAGAGTGGGGAAGGGCATGAGTTTGAAGGAAAACAAGGCTGGCAATGTACCCAGTCCTGCGCTTATACTTTTTCCGGATTCCCTTTGGCCGTATCCGTACAAGGTACTTATTTCCATACGGACGATTACGATTCGCGGATTTATGCTTCCGAAAAAGGATTGGTTTATACGTTTTATACTCCTTCTTTCTACGGCAGCGGTTTTCGCTATTCCGCTCATATACGTTGTGATTTGAACAAAACTTTTATGTTTCTCGTTAAGTTCGGGCAAACCGCTTACCGGGACCGTGAAACTATCGGTTCGGGTAACGATTTGATAGAAGGAAATACAAAAACAGACTTGCAGATGCAGTTTCGTATTAAGTTTTGAAGAATAACTGCCGTATTTTTGGAAATATCTGGATGTTTATTTCTTATCTTTGCTGTGCTGATTACGCGGTTTGTCTTTGAAATATCGGAAAACCGCCAATCGCTGCTGTTAAATCATAATTTGTAAATAGTAAATCAAATGACTGTCATTTATCCGTCTCCCATATTCGGTCCCGTTCATTCCCGCCGTTTGGGAGTATCTTTGGGAATCAATCTGTTGCCGGAAGACGGTAAGGTGTGCACTTTCGACTGCATTTATTGCGAGTGCGGGTTTAATTCCGACCATCGTCCCAAGAAGCCGCTCCCCACACGAGAGGAAGTGCGTGCCGCATTGGAAGCCCGTCTGCAGGATATGCAGAAAAACGGACCCGTACCCGATGTATTGACTTTTGCAGGAAACGGAGAGCCGACCGCACATCCGCATTTTCCTGAAATCATAGAAGACACGCTTGCTTTGCGCGACAAATACTTTCCGAAAGCCAAGGTAAGCGTATTGAGCAATTCTACTTTCATTCATCGTCCTGCCGTATTCGAGGCTTTGAACAAAGTGGATAACAATATTCTGAAACTGGATACGGCAGACGAAGCTTATATCCGTGAGCTCGACCGTCCGGCAGGACATTATTCCGTCCGCGGGATAATCGGGGGAATGAAGGCTTTTAAGGGTAACTGCATTATCCAAACCATGTTCTTGAAAGGCGGTTTTGGAGATAAGGATATGGATAATACTTCCGATAAGTATGTTTTGCCCTGGTTAGAGGCCGTCAAGGAGATTTCTCCCCGCCAGGTAATGATTTATACTATTGACCGGGAAACTCCCGACCATGACCTGCAAAAGGCTACTCATGAGGAACTGGACCGTATTGCAGCATTGGTGAGGGAAGCAGGGATGGCTGTGAGTGTCTCTTATTGAAAAATAATTAAAGGGGGACATCTTTCACAAGCATCCCCCTTTATGAATTTTCTAGAGTAATTTATGAAAAAATAAAAATTTAAATTTTATTCTTCATCCTTATCAGCCTTAGCTTCTGCAATGATTTCTTCAGGAACTTTGTCGCAACGCACATATTTGTTCACATCGTTTTCATTGTCTTTGGCTGTCCAAATCATTGAACCGCTTTCCAATAAATCGGTTACGATGTATTCATTGTTCCATTCACCGTTACCGAAATCGTAGTTTCCGCTGATAACTGCACCCAGGTAAGGGTCATTTTCAATAGTAAAGTTTCCGGTGATGTAACGGGCATACATGCTGTCGAACTTTTGGTACATTTCAAAAGTCTGTTCCTTGCGGTTGAAAACGATATAACAGTATGTACCTTCTGCCAGAGGAGCTCCATTCCATTCGGAGAGTTCCCATGTTCCGTTCAGGTTGGCGGGAGTCACTTCCAAAGTAGGTATTACCGGTTCATCGTCATCACAAGCTGCAAAACAGAACAGGAAGGCAATCAAAGCCATTAGTTTGAGAATATTCTTCATATCGATTTTTTGTTTTTTATCATTACTTGATGCAGTTTACTTTTATATTCAGTGTACGGTCCGACGGTCGGGCATCCACTCCTTCGATGATAATAGGGAAAGTGAATGATTTTCCTCTTTCAACAGGAATTTCTGAGGTATTTATCGTTACTACGATATCGGCCTCACTGCCCGGTTGTATCACTTCCGGTTCCGTTCGGAAAGTTGCGAACTTTGGAATGATGAGTGCTGAGAGGCGCAGTGGCTTGTCTCCGCTGTTTCCGCATAAAATCCGTTCGGAAGGTTGCTTTCCGGGTATCACTTCCTGAAATTCCATTTGGTTTTGTTTCAGTCTTAGTTTTCCCATTGCATACGGGTAGCGTGCCCATTCATCCGCTCCCGGAACAACGTTTCCGGTCAGGGTCAGGCGTGCCACGGGATGCTTTTCCGAACAGGACAGATAAACGAATGCATTTGTATCTATCGTTCCGGGATGATTCTTCGGATGATAAGTTAGCACAATCGTAGCGGTTTCTCCCGGCAGTATTTTTCCGGCAGGCAGTTCTGCTGTTGTACATCCGCAGGTGGTCCGCACCTTTGTAACGGCAACTGTTTCCTTACTTATGTTCTTGACTGTGAAGCAGCAGTTCTGCGGAGCATCATCCTCGGTCAGCGTTCCGATATTTATCACAGTTTTATCAAAATGCAAAATTTGCTTTGCTTGTTCCATCAAAGATGGATTTAGTTGCAAGTCGATTTTTTCCTGTGGGTGGGAATGGATACCCTGAGCTTTGACAGCCCGGGATTGTCCCATTCCCATACAGAATATAAATAACTGTATCCAAGTAATCGGTTTCATTAATCAATTACATTAAATTACATCCAGCCGTTGTCGTTGGCATTCTTACGTACGGTGACTGTGATTGTCTGTTCAGTTCCGTTACTTACTTTCACTGTAATGTGTGCCGCACCTGTTTTTATACCGGTTACGTCCATTAATGTACCGTTAACGGCTACTGTTGCTACAGCATCGTCGCTTGATGTACAAGTATAAGTCAGGCTTTCACCGTTTACGAAGTAATATGCCAGATTGATGGTTGATTTAGCGCCTTCAGCCACATATACATTGGGTACTTTCATGTCTGAGCCGCTTGTTTTTCCATCGATGTTATCCAATAGTTTTCCTGCGTCTATCAGACCGGTACCCATTTTTCCGATATACTTGGACAAATTCACTTGCATAGGTGAAGCTGCTGCAATGGTATGATTACGATAGTAAGTCTTTGTCTTGCCTACATAATAATCATCCACAGGTTTTACAGATTCTTTCATCAATGTAACAAATTCACTTGCCTTGAAATGACGGCGTTGTTGTACGGCATACGACAAGCCTAATGCAGCTACACCCGAAACATGCGGACAAGCCATTGAAGTTCCGTCCATATAACCGTAGGCAGGGTTTCCGTTGCGTATCATTGTAGAGAGGATAGAACCCGAAGCCAAAGGAGACTCCTTACTCCAATATTCCGGATCTTCTTTTCCGATTTCATTGTAATATTCGGCATCGCCGCCCGGTGCGCATAAATCTACTTCTATACCATAATTTGTATAGGAAGACGGTGTAAAGTCAGCAGCTACTGCACTTACAGCTACGCATTTGGAGTAAGCACCGGGATAGGCCGGTACTCCCGCATACTCATTGCCGGAAGCAAAAATAGCAATACCGCCTTCTATAACTCCATTCGGAGAGCCTGCGTTATTAATGAAATAGTCCAATGCTTCTTTTTCCAGCGGATAGAGGCTTTCCCATTCCTTTTCGGTGGCAGGACCGGGAACAAATCCTTCTATTTCATTAGCTTCAGCCGAGTTATATCCCCAACTGCATTGCAGGATAACTGCACCATTGTCTGCCGCATATTTAATGGCCTTTGCTTCACCGTCCAGTGTTACACCGTATTGGCCGGAGAATACCTGACAAGACATTATTTTCACGCCAGTGTTGGGATTTCCGTTTCCTCCTGCAATACCACATACTCCTTCGTTGTTATTGTTCATCGCAGCGATAGTACCTGCTACGTGCGTTCCGTGTCCCGTATCATTTACATCTGTCCATGAGATAACTCCGGTCTTGTTGACAAAATTATAGCCGTATTTATCATCTTCATATCCGTTACCGTCAGCATCTTTACCGACATGGAGTTCTTCACCTTCATTTATCCAGATATTACCTTTCAAGTCAGGATGTGTGTTCATTACACCCTCATCCAATACTGCTACGATGATGGAAGGATCGCCTGTACACTTTTTCCATGCTGCCTCACAACCTACGTCGCATCCGGCAATAGAACCGGCTTTGTTGGGATTTAGATTATCGAACTCGTTACTTCCGTCATTGATATAATGCCATTGATAAGCTAATCCGAGATCATTCATATCCGTACTTATTCCCGCACGTGTTATGGACTTTTGGCGTAACAGATTTTCATTTACATACGTCCGGTATCCTTTGGTATTGTATGAACGTTTGATGCGGCTGTTTCCTTGTACTTTAGAAATTTCTCCTAATTTGGACAGTTTATTGGCAGCTTCCTGCAAGTCTGTATTCTCATCGAATTTTACAAGGTACCACAAATGCAGGCCTGCGGTACGGGTACGTTTTTCGTTACGCGGGTCTATAGGGAACACACGTTCAAAATGATATCCTCCGAGGATTTCCAATACTTCGTCTGTAGAAGGAATTCCCGAACGGGTCATTACGCCATTTGAAGCTGCACGTGTCATGGTTTTGTCCAAAATATCACTCATTTCAGGTTTGAATTTAATCAATAATTCACCCGAATTAATATCTGTCGGAAGCTGAACTTCCGTACCCCCGTTATCGGGGGTAGACGGTTGTTCTATTATTTCTTGTTCCGTACATGCGGCAAATACCAAAGAAAACAGTGTTACGTATAAGAATCTTTTTTTCATTGTTTCTTTTTAAACGTTTTTATTTATTGTCAATTTTGGGAGTCGCTGGCTACATATCTGTGGTAATAAAGAGGATAAGCGCACGGTGTTTCAGGCTTAGAATTACCATAATAATAAGTGTAGTCAAACTTAATAGCATCGATATTATTAAATCCAACTTTATTTCCTTTTGAATCGATACCTTTTTCCTGTTGATTGAAAACCATCGTTTCCGGATTCCATTCAACAAAGAAAGGATGGAAAAGAATCCATTTTGGAAGCGGTCCTGTCAAGAAGTTCAGATTGATGGAGAACTGACGTGCGTGTGGTAATACACGTAATACATCAGTACCTTTCATCTTATAAACATTATCTTTGTATGTATATGTAACTTCTCTTGACGATTCCGGAGCAGCAGGATTTAGCCAAGCGCAGGTATCATTCGGTAATTTAGTCAGATAAGCTGACTTATCGGTAGATGGATCATAGAAATCAGCAACAGTATACTTAGGATTCTTTCCTTTTGCATTCAATCTTTCTTCTACTTCATCATCTGTAGGTAATATACCTTCGATAAAATTATAAGATAACTCCAGGCTTCTCAGATTATCCCAAGTGAGTAAGTCCAAGAATGCTTCTTTTTCTTTTAAATCTCCTGAGAAGTTAATCCACATGCCTATGTCGCCTTCTGCTTTTTGTAAGTCAGTCAATCCATCTGTTCTACGGAATCCTGTGAGTTCAAGTACTGTCAACTCAGGGAAATTTGTCTGATTGATTACATCTGTCAGCGTTGATAACTTTGCAAAGTTATTTCCTGAAAGTTCCAGAGTTTCCAATGTTTCACCCAGGTTCTTAAAATTCTCAGGTAGAGTTATTAATCCATACGAGAATATGTTCATGTGTTTCAGGTATTTTAATTCGCAAATTTCTTCACCTAAAGAAACTTCACGGATACTGGCATTTTCATTACTTTGAACAGTAAATGACTCCAGATACTTTAAATGTTTGATTTCTTTAGGGAATGTTTCACCGTCTGCCATATTAATCATCGTGAAGTTTACGGAACGTACACGACCGATGGCTTCTTGGGGTACTTCATTGTTTTGGATAGCTTCATCCGTAGCTTCCCACAATCTTACTACATCCCAATTCATCATGTTTTCGCTGCTTTCTATTGTAAACATACTCTGAATCTTCTGATTGATTGTAATTACAGCCAAAGAGTCACCAGCGCGGTTATCCTCTATTTTCAAAGCAGGCTTTTGCGTAACTGTCAGATAGAAAGCGTCTATGCTGTTTCCGTCATTGTCTTGCAACTGATCTTCTGAAGGATTTTGAGCAACCAGGCGGATTTTGGCAACACGTGTAAAAGGCACAATGTTCATATTCCAGCGGAAACGTACTTTAATGGTACGTGGACGCGCTTTTCTATCCAGATTTACTTTCAAATCTTCGTCTTTCGGAAGTTCCAGCCAACCTTCTTTTTCTCCGGATGCTTCTGCGTCAGCTGCTGCTTCCTGATCTTCGGGTGACATAGATTCAATATCTTCCTTGAAAGAATATTCTATGTTTTTGTCTATTGCGAAGTTCACATTGGTTGTAATGGTAGCTTCGAAATAACGCTCATCGTATGCTGCGGAATTTTCAATGGTTACTTCGGGTTCTTTTACAATAATCTGCTTATAGAATCCCATTTGAGTAACTGTAACAATTTTAGGTTCCTGACCTTCTACTGAAAAGCGGATTTCCGCTTGCCGCGTTCCGTTTTCCAGTGTTGAGTCAATTTCCAGATTGCATTCTGCAGAGCCTAATCCGTTTGCCGGCGATATGGCAATCCACGGCTTTGACGAAGTTGCTATCCAGTTGGTGCTTGATGTAACAGCTATTTTTTCTGTTCCCCCTTCGGCACCGATGGCAATTTCTTCCTTGTCGACTGCGATGCCACCGGAGATGCCTGTTTCGTCGTCATCTTTGCATGCTGTTGTTAATCCCATGCAAAGAGCCAATCCTATTACGATTTTATTTACATATTTCATTGATAACATCTTTCTTTAAATTTATCGTTTTATATCCAATGCATCACATCCCTTGATGTCCTGAGTCTTATCATAAATCAGCTTATACATGCCTGCCTCAATGTAAGGACATACGCTGGTCATGTCGATAGAAATATTCGGATTATCTTTGATATCTACTATGTATAGCTTGGGTGTCATTACCTCTTCTACTTTACGGATATCGTTAGAACCGATTTGGAACTGTATCAGGCTTACACACGTAGTAATTCCTTCGGGCCATTTGCGCAGGATACGGTTTCCTTTTTCATCGCGTTGATGACGAATACCGAATGCTTTCAACTGACTACTGTTCAGCGGTGCCAAAGGTACTTCCGAGAAACAGTTATAACTTACATCCATGTTGCTAAGATAAGGTAATGTAGTAGCACGGAAATCATCAGATAACTTTGTCAGCTTATTGAAGCGCAAGTCTACTATTTGCAGCAAATTGCTGTTCTTGTAGTTCTCTCCTGTTTTCGGGTCTTTGAAAGCACCGTCGGGTACTTCTGTCAGTTCATTGCTGCTCAGGTCGATGGTAGTGATAGGTGAACCGGTTTTGAACAATTCTTTAGGGAATTTGCTGATTTTGTTGTACGACAATGATACGGTAGAAGCATTGATACCTTTATAATCTTCTTCCGATTTGAAGTTCTTTCCACCATTTTTACCGATTTGATTATATGAGAAATCTACCGATCCCATTGTGTATACCAAGTTAGCATCGAAAATGTTAGGTATATACTCCAACTCGTTGTGAGCAAAACTCAAATTCTCTACTTGTTCGGTAAATGAACAGAAATCATTCGGTATATCTTTTATATGGTTATAGTCCAGCATAAGAGTGGCAAGTTTCACTTCTTTACCGAAAGAACTTACCTCTTTCAATTCGTTATGAACACAATCAAGATAGCCTAGTTTCTCCATTCTTTTTAAAGATTCGTGTTCCGGGAATCCTGTTAAGTTATTATATCCCAAATAGAGAATTTGGATTTTAGGACCTACTTCGGAGTCTGCCAAATCTTTCCAATCCTGTTTCAACTGTTCGCCGTCAATCTGCTTGTTGCAGGCTACGTTTAATAACTGCATTTCGGGCAGTTGCTTTAAGAATGACGGAAGTTTCAGCATATTCTTACAGTTATATACTTCTACATCAATTAATTCCGTCATGTTTTTCCATTCCAATCCTTTATCTTTATTATCCAGATAGTATTGGTTGCTTCCTGCCGTTTCCGGGAATTTTTCAGCTTCCCATTGTTCACAGATATCTTCTACCTTAATGGGTGAGTTTGCTATATAGAACTGTTGCAACTTGGTAAGGGCCATTATACCTTTTGATATAAAGGTAATATTGTTGGTTGTTTGTCCTATTTGAGTGTCCTTCAGTGTAATACGACTGCTTTTCTTTATTTTCTTTTGACCGGGATCCATGTTGATACTTTCTTTAATCATATCCGATAAGTTCTCACGTGGATCATAATCAAGGAATTTTTCCTTGTAGTGCATACGTATTTTATGTTTTTGCTCATCGCTCATTGTGGCAGCATCTTCACCGAAGATAGGACCACCTAACTTTTCGTTATGTGAGCCGAGAGAAAGCACTTTTAATTCAGATAATTGAGCAATGGCATCGGGCACTATACCGTTAGCACCGAAACACTCTATGCTTATGCTTGTAATTCGTCCTTTATCGTCCAATGCAACTCCCGGCTGGCTTCCCCACATGTCTATTTCTTTGTTGAAATTCCAGTTGGTTCCGGCAGCATAACCATCGCCGTAGAAACTCCACTTCGGACCTCCCAGCGATTCCCATATTTCTTTTAAAGCTATATAGTCTTTTATATGTTCTGCTGTTGCTGATAATTGAATGGGGACGATGACGTCTTTGTTGATTTGATTATCTGTTACGGTAAAAGTTTCACTTTCAAGGTCGCTAACCCCTTCCAACTCTGTAGGTTTACCGCCTGTCTTTTTGTAAGCTACATATCCGGTAACTTTATAAGTGCCAGCCGGCAGCCATACTGCAGAGTCACATGTGGCAGTACCTATGTCCATGTACTTGTCATCGGGATTGTATTCATTTGTATTCTCTTTGGAATCTTCCTTATAAGTTACTTTCAGCTTTTCAAAAACGGTAGTTTCACGGTTGAAAGTATTCATTACTGTTACAGTGATAAGGTTGATATCCTTGAATAAATAGTCACCCTCAGCACGAGTCTGCAATCCGTCTTTCTTTAATCGGAAGTTTATCATGCCACTGCCCACAACGTCCGTGCTTAACACCTTTTCTTGCAATCCTCTTTCTATAATGGTAAATGTACCGTCATCACTGGCAGTACCGGTGAATAGCAGTTCATCTAATTTGTCATATAAGTAGTAACCTACAATTTGATAATCTCCTACCAATAATTGTAACTTTTCACTACGTAAACCGAATTCTGCATTTTCAGCATTATATGAGTTTAAACGTAGAGTTTGTGAAATTGTTACTCCATCATGAATTAGCACAATCTTAATTTTCTGTGCATCGGATAAATGTTCTAGCTTGTCTACTGTAGTACGCGTAGACGCATCGGGTTCAGTTCCTGTTTTGTAGAGTTTAAATTGTACATAACCATATTTTCCTTGTAACTCTTCATTGTCATCGGAACAGCTTGTTACCACTGTCATAGCCAGTAAGCTGATGATCAGTGGTAAACAGAGAGTTGAATATAATTTCTTTAAATCCATCTAAATATTTTTTATTTTGAGGTTCTTCTATTGATATACAACAAATATTTTGTTCCATCTTCACAAGTAATAACAATACTTGTTTCTTCAGGAATTACAGAGTCAGAACCGGTATATACCGCTATTGTTTCTGTATCTATTAATTCAAGATCTAAATTTTCTGTGCTACCAGTTAAATCTTTATCAGTAAGCTGAGTATCGAAATCACTTGTATGGTCATAACTTTTAATTTCCTTAATTGTTTTTTGGCTTTTTACAAAAATCATACTTGTTATCTCTTTTTCCATACTAAGTTTGAACATGTTGGAAGCTGCAACATCTGTTTTGCCTGTCAAGTAACCTGTATCATCACCATCGTAGGGGATAATGGGAATTGTTCCATTTTCTCCAAATGTTGCACTAAATATATTTTCCTCAGTATTTTCTCCAGCTTTTATGATTAGAATCTGTTTGGGATTGTTATTCTTATCAACAAAAGTAATCGCAATATCCTTAGTGATATTTGCATATTGATAATAAAGCATTATAGCAGCTTTTTCACCTTGCATTGTTGGTTCAAGTTCTATTTGAACTGGATTTTTTTCCATGTCGGTGATTTGGATCTGGGAGAAGGTTTCCATAAGGTCATCTACCAATAAAGGTACAATAATATAATTGTCTTTGGAGTGTCCTTGCATAGAATAAACCTCTGTACACCCATCAAACTTATTAATGATATCTTGATCTGTAACCTTTTCTACTTCTATTGGTGCAGAAGTTAGTGAATTTAGTACTTCAAATCCAGTGTTTTCAGTTTCAATATCTTTCTGTTCAAATAGAATCATTAGGGATGAAGATTGTTGATATTCCGATTTTATATCTGTATGATCTTCTGTGAGAATAGTTTCTTCTAATTTATCAGCAATTTCATCATATTTTGCTTGTGGGAAAGCAAAAACATATCCTTCTCTTTTTTTGATAGACTCTGTAGGAACAAGCTCTGTTATTTTTAATTTAATAGAACCCTTACCATTATTTTCGCAGCTCATCCATTTTTTTGAAGAATTCATTAGATGTATCTTGTCATCGGAATATTTTTCCATAAAAACAATCTGATATTCATCATTTAATGTTTTAATGGTAAATTCCATAGCATCTTTGATGATAGTGCTTTCTCCTCCTACACCTGAAGTTTGTATAAATTGGGTTCCATCTAAAGATACATTCCAATTAAATATATCAGTTGTAGGAGTTGTAATTTCAATATCTTTAGCACCCATACCTTTAAAAGATATAGGGAAAGATTTTACGGCTTTTCCTGCTTCATCAGAGAAAATAATCTCATCATTTTCGCTAATTTCAATAGGATATTTCTCGCGGTTACCATCTTCAACAATTTGAAGTCCGCCTGTAACTTCCTGACCAGGTGTACCTATCACTGGAGCTTCTAATTCTATCCATTCGGGGCAACCACTTAGTGCATAGCGGTAGTTACCGACTACTTTAAACTGAGCAAATTTTTGGTATCCTAATTCAAGTGCCTGAATTTCGTTACCATCCAAATCGTATATTTTCAGTTCATATCCTAAAGCAGAACGAGTTACTTCAGCGATAGTAGCTTTTTGTCCACCCATAGATAATTCCAGTTTGGCTGTACTGGCTTTTTCTGCGGTTTGTCCGTCATCAGTAACTTTAATTGTTACTGTATTTGTTCCGGCGCTACCCGATATACTTTCTTTGTCTTCTCCGTTCTGTTGGAACTTGCACCAAGTTATGTTAGTCGAAATCAATATCCAATCCATATTGGCCTCAAAGGTGAAATCTTTAGTTTCACCGGCATTACAGGCAATGTTCTTTATTTCAGGAAATACAGGAACTTGATTTTTGTTGTCTTCATCGTCCGAACATGCAGTGAATGAAGCAATAACTATCATAGCCAGTGCCATGATCCAACTCATACTTTTTAAATTTACAATTTTCATAATGTATGATGTTTATAGTTAATATCCTTGCTCTTTCAGCTTCTCCGCCTCTTTGTCATCTATCCATTCGATGATATTGGCATAAGTGTCTACTACACCGAAAGGAGTTCCGTCCTTATTATCTACGCTCAGTGTAACGTATTGGGACACAAAATTCTGGCAAGTATTAAAATAGGATACATAACCCGTGGGTTGGGTCAGCTGTAGGTTGCCGTCTCCATAGTTGGTACCGAAGAGCAAGCTGGTAGTACCTACTACTTGTTTTTCCATTTCAATGAGCGGTTCGAGGATATTTTTGCGGTTGAATTTTATTTTGGTGTCGTAACCGTCATAGTAGAGACCATGCAATACAATTGTATTTTCCTCACCTTCTACCACTTCGGATTTGATAAGACGCAGGTCTACATTCGGGCTGAGGGCCTGATAATAGTCGCTGCTGAAAAGGGTAGAAGTCACCTTGCAATATCCTGTGAAGTTATTTATATCGAACGGACAGGATTTCTGCATTACTACTTTGGCTTCAGTGCCTTTGTATTCGTATAGGTCCCACTGTTCGTTTTCGGGGATGATGAGATGTAATGCAAACCCTAAAGAGTCTGTTTTTCCGATATTTTCATAAATACCTTGTACTTCTACGTTAGCAGCCAGTTCACCGGCTTTAATGGTCACCGTGTTGGAAAGGAGTTTATAATGCTTTCCTTCGATGGCATTGCTTTCTTTGTCAATGATTTCAACGGCAAAAGTACGGTCATGGTCGGCAGCACGGGTGGCTGATACAGGAACATTGAATACCTCATTGGTTTCCTGCACGGGATATTGATAAAGCGTGTCGGAGAACATCAGGTAGTTGGCTCCGTTATAGAGCACTTTGTCCTGATCGCATCCGGCAAATCCTATCAGTATTGCCACAACTGCCATACATCCGATTATTAGTTTTTTCATTATCTTACTGTTTTAAGCTTCTTAATTTCTTGTTTTTTATCTGTAGCTTTTACTTGTTGCTTTCGTTTGGTTCCACTTCCGATCCGGGGGCATCAAGTTCGTGTTGCGGAATAGGCCATACAAAAAGCTTGTCTCCTTTCTTCACTTTCAGGCTGCTTCCATTCTCTAAAGACTGGTCTTGCGGTTCGCGTTGGAATACATATTCCTGGTCTTTGAACGGTCCTTCAGGGTCGGCCGACCAGCGTTTGAGGTCGTTCAGGCGGAAACCTTCCATGTACAACTCTTTTACACGCTCTTCCATGATAACTTTCATGGCGTTTTCTTTGCTTAATGCGGTAGAGCCGTAAGTTGTGTAGCGGGCGCTGCGCAAAGTGGTAATGTCGCTGGCTGCCTTGCCGTATTCTCCTTGCTTCACATAAGCTTCGGCACGAATAAGGTATTGTTCCGACAGACGGAATACTTTCGGCATGGTAACTCCTACGATATTATAGTTGAAGAACTCTTCATTGCCGAAGTATTTGATAAGCAGCGGCCAGGAGAGCTGGTGGCTGTAACCGGTCGTCATGTTTTGGAAGAAAGTGCTGACACGTTTGTCGTTGTTGTCATACAAGTTAATGACCCATTCGGCAGGTACGTAGTCCGGACGGAAACTGGTAAAGTCGTAGTTGGCAAATACAGTTCCCAAAGCACCGCCATAGGAGTTGATGGTGAAGCCGATTTTCCAGATAGTTTCCGAAGAGTGGTCGTTGGTCCACATGTATTCGTAATAACTTTGTCCGGTAGAGCCGTATTGGGTGTTACAGCTGGAAAGAATATAATAACCGCTGTCAATGACTTTGGTAGCGGACTCTTCAGCCTTTTTCCACTGTTGCATGTAGAGATAGACGCGAGAGCGCAGTGCATGAACGGTATATTCGTTGAAATAAGTGGTATCATACAGATTACCGTTGGTTGCAACGTCATAATCTTCTTCCAACTTCAGTAATTGTTCGGCACGTTCCAAATCGGCCAATACGAATTCATAGGAAGCTTTCAACGAAGAGCGTTTCATTTCTTCATCTCCACGGTAGTGTTCGGTGAGGATAACACCCAGTTCGTTTTCGGCAGTGGCAGGGTCGTATGCCTTACAGAATAGTTTGATAAGTTCTGAATACGCCAATGCACGGGCAAAGTAAGCCTCGCCGCAGTACTGGTCCAGTTTGTCGAGGTCGTCGTCATTGGTGACTTTCTTTCTTAGTGCATCTGTGCGGTCTAACAAGAAGTTACAACGGTTGATAACTTCATAGAGCGAACCGTAAACACCTTCTATGTCGGTGTTGGTCGGTTTGATGTCTTTCCAGCGCCAGATGTCACCATAGACATTGGTATTGCCTTTAACACCATAAACCAGGTCGGTTTGGATGTCGGGAAGCAAGGTTAGGTTACCGGAGTAAAGGTAATTGCTTTTAAAAGCATCATAGATACCGATTACTGCCAGGTTTGCATCGGATACTGTTTGGATGGCCTGGTCGAACGGAACTTCGTCTTCCGGCATCTTGTCCAGACAGGAAGTGGCAGACAGCGCCACGGCAACCGACAGAATATAGAATTTAAATCTTTTAATCATTTTTCTTTCTGCTTATATAATTTAGAATGAAACTTCGATACCCAAAGTGTATTGGCGTGATGCCGGATACTGAGCCCGGTAGATGTTGCTGGCTACTTCCGGATCAAGTCCGTTGAATCCGGTAAAGGTCAGCAGGTTTTGTCCTTGTAGATATACGCGGGCGGCTGTGAAGAAGTTAGTTTTCTTCAGCAGTGATTGGGGCAGGGCATAAGCCAATGTCAGGTTTTTCAGGCGCAGGAATGAAGCATTTTCCAGAAAACGATCATCAAGTTGTGCCACTACACCGTAGCGAGGAATGTCGGTAACATCACCCGGCTTTTTCCAGCGGTCGTAAAGCAGGCGTTTGGATTGGTTATAGGCACTGTAGAGTCCGTTGCTTTCTTCGAAGAAACGGTCGTTGTTCATTACCCAGCGGTCGGCCATCCAGCTGAATTGTGCTGAAAGAGAGAGACCTTTCCAGGAAAAGGTTGTTCCGAAACCGCCTGCCCAGGGAGAGTCGAAAGTCTTGCCGGTCATAACTTTGTCGTCTTCATTGAATTCGGTGGTCAGCTCGCCGTCCTTTGTGTACCATAAGGCATCACCGTTGGCAGGGTTTACACCGGCATAGCGATTCAGGAAGAACTCATGTACAGGATGACCTACGACAAATTTTAATCCGGTAGTAGAGTTGACGTACTCCTGTACACCGTTGTAAAGCTCTACCAGTCTGTTTTTGTTGTAAGAAACGTTGGCATTTACATTCCATGTGAAGTCCTTGGTGCGGATTATGTCGCTGTTGACGGATATTTCAACACCGCGGTTCATCATGGCACCGATATTCTGCCAGCGAGAACCTTCACCGGTAACTGCATACGATTCGGGTACGTACATCAGCATATTGGTGGTCTTCTTATGATAGAAGTCGATATTCACGTCAATACGGTTGATAAAGCCCAAACGCAGGCCGACGTTGTTCGACCAGGTCTGTTCCCAACCCAATTCTTCGTTACCGCTTTGCTTGGGATAGATACCGGCTTCATCGTTATAGTTGGCTCCGCCGCCTACAAGTGCAAGGTGGTCGTAGTTAGGGATTTCAGAGTTACCTGATGTACCTGTACTGAGAGCGATTTGGGCACCTGTCAGCCATTCGATATCTTTCAGGAATGCTTCGTTTTTGATGTTCCACATAAAGCCCAGTGACCAGAAGACACCCCAACGGTGGTCTTTACCAAAGCGTGAAGAAGCATCGGTACGTGCGGCTACTTCTCCGTAGTACAGGTCTTTATAGTTGTATTCACCACGGAAGAAGAATGACAAATAAGAGTAAGAATCATTGGAATCTGCCCATTGAGAAGCGCGTGTTCCTGATGTAACGTTAGTAAGCAAATCACTGGCTTGTCCGCGGGTCACTACCTGAAAACCTGTAGACTGATAATCTACCGCTTCTTGTCCCAACAGGAAATTGAGTGAGTGGTTTTCGTTCACTTCCCAACGATAGTTTACGGTGGTGGTTTCGCTCAGTGTCAAAGCATCCGAAGAGTTACGACCGGCAGAACCTTGTCCGTTATTGATGATGTAACTCGGATAGGACTGCATAAAAGCTGTTGAATGAGAGTAGTCAGCACCAAACTGAGTGTGAATAGTCAGATTCTTAATCGGAGTGATGTCGGCAAATACGGTAGAAAGAACTTTATATTTCTTATAGGTCACCGGATTATTGGCCATCCATTCTATCGGGTTTTGTCCGGTTCCCGTCCATGTTCCGTTGTTTTCAGATGCCAGCGAACCGTCTTTATTGTAGGGATTCCAGTAAGGGAGCATAAAGCGTGAACCTGCAATAGGCGTATAGAGCGCCATTTCTCCTTCTTCGGCTTGCTGAACTTCCTCGTATGCAGCCATTGTGTTAGTACCGATTTTCAACCAGTTGCTGGCTTTTACTTCGGCATTAGCGCGCATATTATAACGGCGGAATGTAGAGCTTTGAGCAATACCATCCTGATCATAAAAACCGCCGGACACATAGTAATTCAGACGTTCGGTGGCACGGTTCACGGAAAGTTCATAGTTCTGTAATGGAGCACGGTCGTTAAAAATTTCATCCAGCCAGTTGACATTGGTACGTGAGAGGATTTCGTAATCCTGTCCTGTATCAAGACCGATTTCTTTTTCGAATTGGATACGTTCGGGAGTATTCATCATCATCCATTTGTCATTGGATGCCAGTTGAGAGAAACCGTACTGGGCGCGCAGAGTTACTTTGGCCTTATCCATAGCCAAACCGCGCTTGGTGGTGATTACTACCACACCATTTGCTGCACGGGCACCATAGATGGATGTTGACGACGCATCTTTCAATACAGAGATTGATTCGATGTCTCCCGGACTGATTGTATTAAAGTCCGCACTGGAGATGGGTACACCATCCAGAATAAACAACGGAGATGTTCCCGAATTGATTGAGTTGGTACCGCGAATCTGGAATACCGCCGCTTTACTGGGCTCTCCCGAATTGGAGATTACCGATAAACCCGGAGTCTGTCCCTGCAACGCCTGGTCGAAACCGGCTGCCGGTACATTTTCCAACTTTTCTGATTTTACGGCAGACACAGCGCCGGCAATCGTTCCTTTCTTACGCACTCCGTACGCTACTACCACTACTTCATCTATTAATGCAGCATCTGAAGCAAGACTAACATTCAGTGTGCCTGTTTGTGCACTGACTTCATGTTTTTGTGATTGCATACCGATGTACGAAAACAGTAAAGTAGCTTTTGTCGTACCTTTAATCTCAAGACTGTAGTTACCGTCAATGTCAGTCACTACACCATTTGTACTTCCTTCTTGCAAAATAGACACACCAATCAACGGCTCATTGTCCTCTTTGGAAATGACCTTACCTTTCACCATAAAGTTTTGGGCAAAAGCTGATTGTACAGTTAATAATGCAAGAAAGACAAACCAAAGAATTGATTTTTTCATCCTTGTCTTTAAATTATTATTAAATTAAAATTGAATTGATAAATGTCCTTTGTTGTAGAATTTCAGAAACAGTTGTTCTTAAAATGAAATGTCGTCACGCTTTTTTATGTTTCTCCAAACAAAATATCTCTCTGATACTATATAGTATTTCATTTTTTTTGTTAAAATTAAGTCTGTTATAAATGATTTGCAAAGATATTAAATTAATAATAATAAAGAAAATAATAAGGTGATAAAATGTAAGCATATAGAAACGATATATTATATAAATATAAAGTAAAATATCGTTTAAACGCTTTTACTATTACATTTTGATAAATACAGAGGGAGTTGTATGTATAATATATGCTACATACAATGACATTATGTTGTTTAAATTTGTAAGCTTAAAAAAGGTTAACAATTAGCGAAAGCTCCATAAATTTAAATCTTGCATGGCTTCAACCTTTTTCTCAACATCATCCGGCAAAGCAGGAAAAAAGTCAATGCCAGTGATGCGTTCCACTTCATCCACGCTGTTGACATAGTTTTTTAACGGATGATTTCCTGATAAATTTTTAAAGATAAAGCCAATGGCCTTAGGATGCCCGTTGCGGGTACTGAGTATGACTTTGAAGAAAGCTTCGGGCACGGTAACTTTGTGTTTCTTGCCTATGGTACGGTGTTTTTGCCGGTAAAGAACCGGACCGCATACGATGTATAGCTTTCCTTCTTTTTTTGTCCACAGGCGGCAGGCATCTTCCAGTTCTTTCCAGTCGCCCCGGTTCAGATTGTGGTTTTGGGGGCAGATGTTGGTCATGTAGAAACTTTCCTGCATGGCTTTCCAATGCCAGCGGTTGTCGCCGGCAGGGCACATGTGTCCGCGGTCCATGCCGGAGCGTTTATAGTCGTCGGTAGTCACAGCCTGGCTTTCGGGCAGGTCGGGGTCGGGCAGGAATTTGTCGGTACGGCTTTCCCGCTCTATCAGTTTTTCGGGTGTCAGTTCCCATGCCACCCAGTTGGGTATCTTGTGCTCGCGGTTGTACGAGGTAGTATAACCCTTGCGGTGCAATATCTGTTCGGGCACGTTTTTCAGAGGAGCGGGAAGCAGGGGACTTCCGGTGATGGCGCGTGTTGCTTTTTGCGTTGTCCTCTCTTTGACAACAGGAAGCTTGTCTTGCAGCACACGGGCTATCGGTTCACGGCAGATGAGTGCCAGACATGCCAGCACTATCAGGTAAATCACTCCTTGAGATTGCTTCTTGCTGCTTTTTCTTTTTGCCATGACGATACGGTTTTCTTTTCCTGTTATTAAAGAGAGGCGGTTTGCAATTGCCGGGTCATTCAACCAGTTTGTGTGCCCGTTCCAGTGCCACGTTGATGTTGGGGCAGATATTCTCTTTGCCTAAAAGCGTGTAGAAATCCGCCTTTTCCAATACCTGATGTACCTTTGTGTTTACGCCGGAGAGCACGACGGTTATCTTTTCCTTCTGAGACATTTTGCAAAGGCTTTCCAGGTTATGGATACCCGTGGAGTCGATGAAAGGAACCTTGCGCATACGGATGATGCGTACTTTGGGGCGGTCGCCGAGCTGTGCCATCACTTCCTCGAACTTCGTTGCGATGCCGAAGAAGTAAGGGCCGTTGATTTCGTACACCTCTACGCCTTTCGGAATGATAAGATGTTCTTCGTTCGTTGTGATGTCCGTTTCGGCGTTCGGGTCTATTTCATCCTTGATAACCGAAATTTCGGTCGTCTCCATTACACGGCGCATGAAGAGCACGCAGGCGATGACCAGACCCACTTCGATGGCAACTGTAAGGTCGAAGATAACCGTCAGGAAGAAGGTTATCAGTAACACGGTAACGTCCGATTTCGGGTTCTTCAACAATGCCTTGAACACGCGCCAGCCACTCATATTATAGGACACAACCACCAGTACGCCTGCCAGGCAGCCCATCGGAATGTATTGCGCCAGCGGCATCAGTAGCAGAAGAATCAGGAGCAGCACCACCGCATGTACTATACCGGCCACGGGCGATTTGCCGCCGTTGTTGATATTCGCCATTGTGCGGGCAATGGCGCCCGTAGCGGGGATACCGCCGAAAAGGGGAGTAGCCATATTGGCAACGCCCTGGGCTATCAGTTCGGTATTGGAGTCGTGCTTGTCGCCGATAACACCGTCGGCTACGGTGGCGGACAGCAAGGACTCTATCGCTCCCAGTACGGCAATCGTGATGGCAACGGGAAACAGGTTCTTAATCGCTTCCCAGTCCAGCGCGGGCATTACGGCATCGGGCAGTTCGGCTTTGATGCTGAAACGGTCGCCGATAGTGTCGATGCAGTCGATGCCGCCATACATCTTCATCAGGTACACGGCCACGGTCACTACGATAATGGCGATGAGCGAGCCGGGAATCTTCTTCGAGAACTTCGGAGTGATGGCAATGATAACGATGCTGGCGATGCTGACAGCCGTATTCCACCAGTTGACGGTATCGAAATGACGGCAATAAACCAGCCATTTCCCGATGAAGTCTCCCGGAACTTTTTCTCCGCCGAAATTCAATCCGAATACATCCGCAATCTGGGTGGTGAAGATAGTAACGGCGATACCGCTTGTAAAGCCTACGATAATAGGATAGGGGATAAACTTAATGACTGCCCCCAGCTTGAATACTCCCAGAAGAATGAGGATGACACCCGCCATCAGCGTGGCGACAATCAGCCCGGCCTCTCCGTATTGCTGGATAATGCCGTAGATAATGACGATGAACGCACCGGTAGGGCCGCCGATCTGAACTTTACTTCCTCCTAACAGGGAGATGATAAAACCGGCGATGATTGCCGTGATAATACCTTTTTCGGGCGATACGCCTGATGCAATACCGAACGCAATGGCAAGCGGCAAGGCAACGATACCCACAATGATACCGGCCATCAGGTCTGCCATGAAGAGTTCTTTCGAGTAATTTTTTAAAGCCGTGTATAGCTTTGGCTTGAATTCGAACGCTTTCATTGTATTTTAGAAACTTTATTTTTACCAATGAGGGTGTGTCCATCCAATTAGCCGGTGCACCCTCTTTTTTGAAAAGAGATTGCAAAATTAGGTAAAATAATGCAAATGACTATAAGAGCCTGTTTAAATTTTCTCCAAAAAGTATTTTTTCAGCTTCTTTTGAGTTCCTTTCCGATCTGTTCTTCTCTTTTTATCCGCTACGTAGTCCGCTATATTCCTTATAAACCGGAAAAACGGTCTTAGAAAGAGTCTTCGGAAGAATGATGTTTAAGCAGGTGCCGCGTATTCCGCTCTTTTTGCCGATAACCTGTTTCGGGTATGGCAGATGATTGTTTTACGGATGCCCGAACATAAATATGCCGTTTTTTGTTATTACTATCGGATTACTTGTTATGGGTTGGACATTAAAAACAGCCTCGTCGGATTTATGAAACGAAATAGATACTGTCTGTTGAGTGATAGATAAATCCGATGAGGCAAAATGGGGATTATTAAAACTAAATTTGTATTTTTGTACTGTAAATAAAGCAAATACGAACAATCTATACGTAATTATATTAACTAATAAAAAAGAATTATGAGCAAGAGTATCAAAGGAACTCAGACAGAAAAGAACCTGCTGACTTCATTCGCCGGCGAGTCACAGGCAAGAATGCGCTACACTTATTTTGCAAGCGTGGCAAAGAAAGAGGGTTACGAGCAAATCTCCGCTATCTTTACCGAAACGGCCGATCAGGAGAAAGAACATGCAAAGCGTATGTTTAAGTTTTTAGAAGGCGGTATGGTAGAAATCACCGCATCTTATCCCGCAGGAGTTATCGGCACTACATTGGAGAATTTGCAGGCTGCCGCTGCAGGCGAGCATGAAGAGTGGTCGTTGGACTATCCTCACTTTGCCGATGTTGCCGAGCAGGAAGGCTTCCCCGAAATAGCCGCCATGTACCGTAATATTTCCATTGCTGAAAAAGGACATGAAGAACGCTACCGTGCTTTTATCCAAAACATCGAAACCGCTTCTGTTTTCGCCAAGGAAGGCGAAGTGGTATGGCAGTGCCGTAACTGCGGTTTCATCTACACAGGCAAGGAAGCTCCTCAGGTATGTCCGGCTTGCTTGCATCCGCAGGCTTACTTCGAGGTGAAGAAGGAAAACTATTGATAACCGGTATATTTGCCCGAATACCGGATTCAGGCGCGGATTATACGAAAGCATACGGCATATTTTGTCCGTTTCGTATAATCCGCGCCTTTTTCATATCCTCTCTGCAACTTTATTCCGGTTCATTCGGCAACCGGTTTTCGGCCGCTTTTAATTTATAATGTTATTTCTGCGGATGCGGATAGTCTATCGTATAGTGCAGTCCGCGGCTTTCCTTGCGCTCCATGGCCTGGCGGGTAATCAGGTATCCTACGTTAATCATGTTGCGCAGTTCGCAAAGCTCGCGGGTGGCCTTGCTGCTCTTGAACAGTTTTTCCGTCTCCTCGTAAAGAATATCCAGGCGGTTCCATGCGCGGGTCAGGCGGGTGTTGCTGCGGACGATGCCTACGTAGGATTCCATAATCTGGTTCACTTCCTTCATGCTTTGCGTAATGAGCACACGCTCTTCGTTGGAGATGGTGCCCTCGTCGTTCCATTCGGGGATGTCTTCGTTGAAATCATAACGTTCCAATACGCTCAACGCATGCTTGGCAGCTGCATCGGCATAAACTACCGCTTCAATCAACGAGTTGGAAGCCAGGCGGTTGCCGCCGTGAAGACCGGTGCACGAACATTCGCCGATGGCATACAGGCGGCGGATGCTGGACTGTCCGTCCAGGTCTACCTTGATACCGCCGCAGAGATAGTGTGCCGCAGGGGCTACCGGAATGTAGTCTTTCGTAATGTCGATGCCTATGCTGAGGCATTTCTTATAGATATTCGGGAAGTGTTTCTTGGTTTCTTCGGGGTCTTTGTGGGTGACATCCAGGTACACATGCTCATCGCCGCGCTGCTTCATCTCGTTGTCGATGGCACGTGCCACGATGTCGCGCGGGGCGAGTGAAAGACGCGGGTCGTACTTCTGCATGAATTCCTTGCCGTCCATGGTACGGAGCACGCCGCCGTAGCCGCGCATGGCTTCCGTTATCAGGAAGCAGGGGCGGTCGCCCGGATGATAGAGGGCGGTGGGGTGGAACTGGATAAACTCCATGTCCTTCACGGCGCCTTTGGCACGGTAGACCATGGCGATGCCGTCGCCCGTGGCCACCAGCGGGTTGGTGGTGTTGCGGTATACAGCTTCGCAACCGCCCGTAGCCATGATGGTTACTTTGGAGAGGAACGTATCCACCTCTCCGGTATTTTCGTTCAGCACATAGGCGCCATAGCATTTGATGCCCGGAGTATAGCGGGTGACGATAATGCCCAAGTGGTGCTGCGTAATGATTTCCACCGCAAAGAAATTGGTAAATACGGTGATGTTGGGGTGCTGCTTCACGGCTTCAATCAGGCTTTCCTGTATCTCCGCACCCGTATTGTCCTTGTGGTGCAGGATGCGGAATTCCGAGTGTCCGCCTTCTTTGTGCAGGTCGAATTCTCCGTTATCTTTTTTGTCGAAATTCACTCCCCATTTAATGAGTTCACTGATTTGTCCTGGAGCATTGCGCACTACCTTTTCTACGGCTGCACGGTCGCTTATCCAGTCTCCGGCAATCATGGTGTCTTCGATATGCTTGTCGAAATTGTCTACCGCCAGGTTGGTGACGGAGGCTATCCCGCCTTGTGCGAAATAAGTGTTTGCCTCTTCCAGGCCGGCCTTGCAGATGAGGGCTACTGTTCCTTTATGCGCCACTTTCAGCGCAAAACTCATACCGGCAATTCCGGAGCCGATAACGAGGAAATCGAACTTTCTTACCATAGTTTCGTGTATTTAACACCGCAAAACTACAAAATAAGTACGTTCCTTGTCTCCCTTATGGGCATTAATTCGTAAAAATACCTACCTTAGCGGCAAAAACCGGATAAAATGAATCGAATTTTTCATGCACGTATCGCTGCCGGACAGTATTTGTTTGTTGCTTTGGCAGGTGCAATAGCCGTTTACGGCCTTTGGGAAAAGCAAATTCTCATCGCTGTCCTTTTTATGCTTCTGCTGGTTGTCAGTATCGAGAAGTTGATTCATACTACCTATACCGTTACTGCCGACAATAAACTGTTGCTGTTTTTCGGCCGGTTTTCACGGGGGAAGGAAATCCTGCTGAAGGATATTACGTCGGTAGAGCGCGCTTCCTCCATGCAGATAGGCGGATTTGCCGTTATGCGCTATGTCCTGGTGAGGTATGGCGAGGGTAAGTGTGCAGCGCTTCTTCCCGTCAAAGAGGAAGAGTTTATCCGCCTGCTTGAGCAGCGTATGTCGCAATAAGATGATAATTATGTAAGGCGTTACGCTTTTTTTTCTGAATTTCTTGTCGTATCTTGCATGCAGAAATCCATAAATGTAAGAACTATGAAATATCAAGTTGCCATTATCGGCGGCGGTCCTGCGGGATATACGGCTGCGGAAACAGCCGGAAAGGCCGGTTTGAGTGTTGTGCTTTTTGAAAAGCGGAATCTTGGCGGAGTGTGTCTGAACGAGGGGTGTATTCCTACCAAGACTTTATTGTACTCTGCAAAAACGTATGACAATGCATGCCACGCATCCAAATACGCGGTCAGCGTGTCGGAAGTTTCGTTTGATTTGTCCAAGATTATAGCACGCAAGCAGAAGATTGTGCGGAAACTGGTGTTGGGTGTCAAAGGAAAACTGACTGCCGGCAATGTGACCATCGTGACCGGCGAGGCTTCCGTCATAGATAAGAATCATGTTCTGTGCGGTGACGAAACTTATGAATGCGATAATCTATTGCTCTGCACAGGTTCGGAAACATTTATTCCGCCCATTCCCGGAGTGGATACGGTGCCTTACTGGACGCATCGCGATGCGTTGGACAATAAGGAGCTTCCAAAGTCACTGGCCATTATCGGTGGTGGGGTAATCGGTATGGAGTTTGCCTCATTCTTCAACAGTCTGGGGGTAGAGGTCACTGTCATCGAGATGCTGGACGAGATATTGGGCGGAATGGACAAGGAGCTGTCGGCCATGCTTCGTGCGGAGTATGCCAAGCGCGGCATTAAATTCATGTTGGACACAAAGGTGGTGGCACTGTCCGAAGTTGCGTCCGGAAATGGAGACACGCAGCAGATACAGGTAAATTATGAAAATGCCGAAGGTGCGGGTTTTGTAATTGCAGAAAGATTATTGATGAGCGTCGGCCGCCGTCCCGTAACGAAAGGCTTCGGATTGGAGAACCTGAATTTAGATAAAACGGCGCGCGGAAATATACAGGTGGACGGACAGATGCAGACTTCCGTTCCGGGGGTATATGCCTGCGGGGATTTAACCGGATTTTCTTTGCTGGCCCATACCGCTGTGCGCGAGGCGGAAGTGGCGGTACATGCCGTGCTGGGGAAGAAAGACTGTATGAGTTACAGGGCTATTCCCGGTGTAGTATATACCAATCCTGAGATTGCGGGTGTGGGAGATACGGAAGAGGCCTTGCAAAGAAAGGGTATTCCTTATCGTGCCGTCAAGCTGCCTATGGCTTATTCCGGTCGCTTTGTCGCGGAGAATGAGGGCATTAACGGTATGTGCAAGTTGTTGCTGGCGGAAGATGATACCGTTTTGGGAGCACATGTGCTGGGCAATCCGGCTTCGGAGATTATCACGCTGGCCGGTATGGCTGTCGAACTCAAACTGACGGCCTCGGAATGGAAAAAGATGGTATTCCCGCATCCTACGGTAGGTGAAATCTTTAAGGAAGCGCTTTGATAGACAAAATACGGGGTGTTATGAAAATCGTGAAGCTGATGACTTGCGATTCTGCGGCGGTTATCGTTTCTTTGTTGTCCGGTTGCCGGAAATAGCCGGATAACAGAGAAACTGAATGATAGCTTGTAAGAAGATGAGAAAATATTGCTTATTCCCGATTGTATTGATTTTGACGTTGATTCCCTGTGTATTGCCTGCACAGGGAATATCACCTGAAACAAACTCTTTGTCTTCGCAACTGGATACATTGATAAAGTATCAATTGCCCACAGGCTCTAATGTATCTGTTTCAGCATACGACTTGACCGCCAATAAGGTTCTGTATGATTATCAGGCGGATAAACTTTCCCGTCCGGCCTCTACAATGAAGCTGCTGACTACGATTACGGCGCTTGCGCGTCCTGAGGCGGACGAGCCTTTCCGTACGGAAGTCTGGTATAAGGGAGTGATTGAGCGTGATACGCTGAAAGGGGATATATACGTTGTCGGCGGCTTCGACCCTGAGTTTGACGACGAGGCGCTGGATTCTTTGGTCGGCAGGGTGGCACGGCTGCCTTTCTCTGTGGTTCAAGGCAGGATATATGGCGATGTTTCCATGAAAGACTCCCTGTATTGGGGAAGCGGCTGGCTGTGGGACGATACGCCCCATTCTTTTCAGCCGTACCTGTCGCCGCTGATGCTCGATAAAGGAGTGGTTACGGTGACCGCTTTTCCCGGTGCACAAGGTGATACGGCACGTTTGGAATGTACGCCCGCTTCGTCTTATTACACGCTGGCCAATACAACGAAAACCCGTACCCCCTCTGCCGGACGTTTCCGTGTATCCCGCAACTGGCTGGAGAACGGCAATGAACTGGCGGTATCGGGTAATGTGGACGGGAGGCGTACCGGTACGGTGAATATCTACTCTTCGCAGGATTTCTTTATGCACACCTTCCTGGAGCGTTTACGGGCAAAAGGCATTCATTGCCTGTCGGATTATTCTTTCCGCGAGTTTCAAAAAGACAGTGTTTCAGTGCGAATGGCATCTTATAGCACTTCTGTACAGGCGGTAGTCAACCGGATAATGAAGGAGAGCGATAATCTGAATGCAGAAGCTCTGTTATGCCGTTTGGGTGCACAGTTTACGGGCGGCAGGCATGTTTCGGCTGCGGACGGGCTTTCGGCTGTCCGTCAGTTAATCGGAAAGCTGGGTTATCTCCCCGACCGCTATAATCTGGCAGACGGTTGCGGGCTTTCCAACTATAACTACATCTCCTCTGAACTTTTAGTCGCTTTCTTGAAATTTGCTTATTCACGCACGGATGTGTTTCAGAAACTGTATAAGGCGTTGCCTATCGGAGGAGTGGACGGAACACTGAAGAACCGTATGAGGAAAGGGACGCCTTCTTATAAGAATGTGCATGCCAAGACCGGTTCTTTTACGGCTATAAACTGCCTGGCTGGTTATTTGAAGGCGAGTAACGGACACCACATTGCTTTTGCCATTATGAATCAGAATGTGCTTTCCGGCAGGGAGGCGCGTAAATTCCAGGATGCAGTCTGTGACATGCTTATCCGATGAATGGCCGGTTGGTGTGAACTTTATTTTTCAGGCACGGAATTACGCAGGTTGCACGGATTTTTTCAGTTTAATCCATGCTGCACTTTTCATCCGTGCAATCCGCGTAATCCCGTGCCTGAAAGGTCTTTTTAACGGAAGGAACTGTCTTTATTTATACTGTGCCCAGTCCACATTCTTCATATCCCCGCTTTTTGCCAGTTCGGCGTGCATAGCCAGAGCGGCACGCATGGAGTGAGGAGTCTGCGCCTTGCCGTCGGTCAGTTTCAGATAATCCCACAGGATATTCTTGTAGTCCGGATGAACACAGTTCTCGATGATTGCCTGTGCACGTTCTTTCGGGCTCTTGCCGCGCAGGTCGGCAACACCTTGTTCGGTAACGATGATGTTGACATCATGCTCGCTGTGGTCCACATGGGATACCATCGGTACGATGGCGCTGATTTTGCCTTCTTTGGCTACGGACGGGCAGGTGAAGATGGAGATGTAGGCGTTGCGCGTAAAGTCGCCCGAACCGCCGATACCGTTCATCATCTTCGTACCGCCGATATGGGTGGAGTTTACGTTTCCGTAGAGGTCGGCTTCGATGGCCGTGTTGATGGAGATAATACCTAAACGGCGCACCACTTCGGGACTGTTGGATATTTCCGACGGGCGGAGAACCAGCTTGTCGCGGAAGAAGTCCATATCCTCGTATATACCGTTCAGGCAGTCGTTGGTTACGGTCAGTGAGCAGGCACTGCCAAACTTCACGCGGCCTTCGCGAATCAGTCCGATAACGGAGTTCTGGATAACCTCTGTGTACATCTCGAATGCCGGAATCGTCTTGTCACGTCCCAAAGCACCTAATACTGCGTTGGCGATGTTGCCTACGCCCGACTGTAACGGGAGGAAGGTGGAAGGGATGATACCGCGTTTCATATCTGCGGCAAGGAAGTCGGCTACGTTCTGTCCGATTTTGTCGGTCAGCGGGTCGGCAGCGGCGAAAGAGCGGGCTTCGTCCGGCCAGTTGGTTTCCACGATGCCCACAATCTTTTTCGGGTCTACCTGGATGTAAGGCTGTCCGATACGGTCGCTCGGCTTGAAGATAGGTATTTCGCGGCGATAAGGCGGGTCGAGCGGTTCGTAGACGTCGTGCAGGCCCATGGCGTTTTTGCTGTGTGCTGCATTCAGCTCTATGATAATCTGGTCGGCAAGGCGGCAGATAGTGGGAGCGATACCGCCGGCAGCAGTCAGGTAGATTTTACCGTCGGGAGTCACCTCACAGGCTTCGATGATGGCGACATTTACTTTTCCCATGAAGCCGTAGCGTACTTCTTGCGCCATTTGCGACAAATGGATGTCATTGTAGGCAATCTCGCCGTTGTTCACCGCTTTGCGGAAATCGGGGTTGGTTGTGTAAGGAGCACGGTAGCGGATGGCTTTGACGCGTGAGAGGACACCGTCGCAGGAGTCGCCGGTTGAAGCTCCTGTAAAAATGCCTACCTGGAAAGGGTTTCCTTTGGCATGTTCCGCTTCTGCTATTTTTGCCAGTTCAGCCGTAACGGCTTTGGCTGTGCCTGCGGGAGTAAATCCGCTCAGGCCGATATTGTAGCCATGTTTAATCAGGCTTGCAGCTTCTGCTGCTGAAATGTAATTAAATGCCATAATGTTATAGTTATTTTTTCGTGTAAGGAATCAACTTTATTTTCAATCGCATTAATACTTTCGTTGTAATATCTCTCCCCAGATGATGGCTTTGCGTGCCTCTTCTGCCGAGTGTATTTCAAATTGGGATGAGGCCTCGGCGGGTTCGGGAGACATATTGTCGGTGTTTGGACAGACGGGAGGTTGTTTGGGAGCGGACTTATGTTTCTTTGCGGCTTTCTTTCGCGGCGCGCTTACTTCCGGTCCGGGGTTTTCGGGGTTATACCCGTTGTAGGGTACACCGTTCCAATTTTCCGGAAAAGGACTTTCTGCATCGGGCATAGGCATGGCGGGACCGTTGCCGGTACTGGTTTTCGCTTCTTTCCTGGCCTGTCTTACGAAGCCGATAGCAATGATGCCTATCACGAACAGAAATTTGAAGATGTCTTCCATAAGTCTTTCTTTGTTTTTTACATCGCCAAAGGTAATTATTTAATCTGATTGTAACCAATAAATTGGCATTAAAAAAGGGCAGCTTCACAGCTCCCCTTATTTTTTTTAACCTAAACCTTAACTATGAAAAAATCTAATGTTTCTTTCATTTCACAAAAATGGAAATTTATTCTAATAATGCCAAATTAACACTCGGAAAATGTTTAGTCGCTTAACATTAATTAGTGGAAATCTGTCAATTAGAGGAAGTTAAGTGTTATTTTTCCACAGTTTCACTGCTTTATTGAACGTGAAGATGTATCTTTGCGGCGAAACTAAAAAAATAAGAAACAATGGAAAATATGACGGGAGCAGACTTTAAATCTGCAACTGCTGATGACAACAGAAAGTTGTTCATCGAGACGTACGGCTGCCAGATGAATGTGGCAGACAGTGAAGTGATAGCCTCTGTGATGCAGATGGCGGGGTATTCGGTGGCCGATACACTGGAAGAGGCGGATGCGGTATTCATGAATACCTGTTCTATCCGCGACAATGCCGAACAGAAAATTTTAAACCGGCTGGAGTTTTTTCATTCGCTCAAGAAGAAAAAGAAGAATCTGATTGTCGGTGTGTTGGGATGTATGGCGGAACGTGTCAAGGACGACCTGATTACAAACCACCATGTCGACTTGGTGGTGGGGCCGGATGCTTATCTCAGCCTGCCCGATTTGATTGCGGCTGTGGAAGCCGGTGAGAAAGCCATTAATGTGGAGCTGTCCACAACGGAGACCTACCGCGATGTGATACCTTCGCGTATCTGCGGCAACCACATCTCCGGCTTTGTCTCTATCATGCGCGGTTGCAATAACTTCTGTACCTACTGCATCGTTCCCTATACGCGCGGACGGGAACGCAGCCGTGATGTGGAAAGTATCTTGAATGAAGTGGCGGATTTGGTGGCTAAAGGTTATAAGGAAGTGACCCTGCTGGGGCAGAATGTCAACTCGTACCGTTTTGAGAAGGCAAACGGGGAGGTTGTCACTTTCCCTATGCTGTTGCGCACCGTAGCAGAGTCTGCACCGGGCGTACGCATCCGCTTCACTACTTCGCACCCCAAGGATATGAGCGATGAAACCCTGCAGGTTATTGCGGAAGTGCCCAATGTGTGCAAGCATATCCACCTGCCCGTGCAGAGCGGAAGCAGCCGTATCCTGAAACTGATGAACCGTAAGTATACCCGTGAATGGTATTTGGAGCGTGTAGATGCTATCCGCCGTATCATTCCCGACTGCGGTTTGTCTACGGATATATTTTCCGGTTTCCATTCCGAGACGGAAGAAGACCACCGGCTTTCCCTTTCCCTGATGGAAGAATGCGGTTATGATGCCGCCTTTATGTTCAAGTATTCCGAGCGTCCGGGTACGTATGCCAGCAAGCATTTGCCGGATGATGTGCCGGAAGAGGTGAAGATCCGCCGTCTGAATGAAATCATCGCTTTGCAGAACCGCCTTTCTGCCGAAGCCAATGCCCGCTGCGTGGGTAAAACCTACGAAGTATTGGTGGAGGGAGTGTCCAAGCGTTCGCGCGACCAGCTCTTCGGACGTACTGAGCAGAATCGGGTAGTGGTTTTCGATAGGGGTACGCATCGCGTGGGCGATTTTGTGAACGTGAAAATCACGGAAAGCAGTTCGGCAACGCTAAAAGGAGAAGAAGTGTGATTTTGCGGTAATATTGCCGGTAATTTTACCGGTAATATTACCGCAAGTGATATATATAATATATATAATACCAGTCAGTATAAATACTGATCGGTTTGAAGCGTAAAAAACGCAATTTTACTATCCTGCAAGGTCCGTTTCCGGAATGCCGCGGGTTTGCTTCCGAAATACCGTGAGTTTACTCCCGAAATGCCGTGTGTTTGTCATGAAAACGCCCGGCATTTGTGTTTGAAATGCCTGGCATTTCAGGAGCAAACTCACGGCATTTTCTTTTTAAATAATTCACTTTTCAAAAACAAACTACAGGTTATTCATTTTTAGATATTTCGCTTGACACTATCTTTATTGTTAAATGGATTTTTTATTATTGATGCTCTGTTTTTTTACTTGATATTTCTAACCTGTATAGTTGTTGTTTTTATCCTATTCTTTTTATTTTCTTGTTTATTTCCCGTTGGGTCTATAATGGGAAGGGTTTATATTTGACATTATATTTTCATATTATTGTCATATTTTTGGTAAAAAAGGACTTTTTTACTGTATGCTATGCAGATTTTGTTCCGGGTCTTTATTTATGTGTATTTTATTTTATAATTTTATGCACTTATTTTAAAAAAACAGAAAACAGTTCAATAAAAACAATTGTAAGATATTTAATATTTTTCAGTATGACAATTAAAAGTGCAATCGGATTTCTATCCTTGTTTATCGTTCTTCAGGCTTGTGAAAGTAAATTTGCTGAATTGCCGCAGGGTAATCAGGCTGCGGAAGCCACATTTACATCTGTCATAGATGACAGGGTGATGTCGAGAGCGGTCAATGCTTCATGGGAAGCGAATGATGTGATCGGTCTTTTTATGCTCGACAATGCCGATAAAAGTGTCCTTAAAACCAATGCAGCGTATGTCACAGCACGAGGTGACGGCAATTTCGTGGGAAAAGCGGGCAATGCCGTTTATTATCCGGAAGACGGAACGGCGGTGGATTTCATTGCTTATTATCCGTATGATGAGCAAGTGACGGACCATACCCGGTATGTCCTTGACGTGACAGACCAGAGCCGTCAGCAGGATATAGACCTGATGACAGCTGTTAACCTGACAGGCAGAACTGCGACCTCCCCTACCGGCAATCTTCAATTCCGCCATTTGCTGGCAAAACTGGTGCTGAATCTGAGCAGTGCCGACGGCAGTTCGCTAACGGGCATCAAAGCAACGGTGCAGCCACTGATAAGCAAGGCTACCATAGACCTTTCGAAAGAGAGTGATAACATTGAATTGGGAAATGAAAAAAAAGCTGTTTCCATGTGCGTCAATAAAGAGTGTACGCAGGCGGATGCTGTGCTGATACCGCAATCCTTTGAAGGAAAACTGAAAATTACATTATCCGTCAACGGGAAAGATAAGGAGATTGAAACAAATATAGCGGGAAATATTGAGGCAGGAGCAAGGTATACGCTTAATTTGAGAATCAGTAATACAGGGGGAAATACAACGGTAGACCCTGAAGCGCCTAAGTATGCCAAGTGGTTTGAGACACCGGTTATAACGAAAGCACAGATGGAAAATCATGATTTGATGTATGTTACTCATAATACGAAGCAAAAATATAAGGGTACTGCCCGACCGGATATGGAGGGACAGATGATACGTAATTATAGTATGCTGTATGATAAAAAGATGAAGATGGCACATTGGGTGGCTTATCCTTTGCATCGGTACTATACCGAGAAAAATGTAACGCGAAAGGATAACTGGGTTTCTGATCCTCTTGTGAGGGAGAATGAATTTCAAGCTGTGGTTTCAAAATCCTATGAGGGGGAGATTTATAGAAGAGGACATCAAATACCGAGTAATGACCGTAGAGCGACTCAATATATGAATGATCAGACATTTTATTATACTAATCAGACTCCGCAAAGACAAGACAATTTTAACGGAGCTATTTGGGAGAGTTTGGAGGGGAGAATTAATAGTTGGTCTACAGCTTCGGATACAGTTTATGTTGTGACCGGTGCAGTACCGCCTTCAGATGATGCTACTTGGATAAAAGAAAAATCTATAAAGGATAATGATGGCAAGGATATTCCCATTCCGTCCTATTATTTTAAGGCTGTGGCGCGTAAGATAGGCGGCAAGTATCATACGATTGCTTTCTGGATGCAACATAGGGACTATACAGATTCTCAATCCTATATGAAATATGCGGTTTCCGTCAGTGATTTGGAAAAGAATACCGGATTTGAGTTCTTCCCGGGACTTGATGAGAGCACAAAGAGCCAATTGGATTTATCCAAATGGCAATAATCCTACTGTACAAAGGTACTCAATTAAGACAACATAAAAACAAAACCAATCTCAAAAACAAATCATTATGAGAGTCAGTAATTTATTGATTATGGGCGCATTGTCAGCCCTTGTTTTTACGGGATGTACTAACAATGATGACAATAGTGAATGGTTGGACAGTAACAGCGTTACTTTCAATTCCCGCATTGACGGCCTGCAGACCAAAGCTTCCAAAGACGTTTGGAGCAATGGTGATGAAGTAGGTATCTTTATGACGACGCAAACTGCTGAATTTGCCAACAAGAAATATGTTGCATCGGACGGCGGTACGCTTACGGCTGCTCCGGGACAGACATTGAGGTATCCGGAAGAAGGAACGGCAAATTTCATTGCTTATTATCCTTATTCCGCATCTTTAAACGGTAAGACTTTAGCCGTGTCTGTAGATAATCAGGCAGACCCTGCCAAAGTAGACTTGCTTTATTCTGATAATGCCAAGGCAATTGCTGCCGGAGAGGCTGTAGACCTGGCTTTCAAACATAAACTGAGTCAGATTGTGATTGCTGTCGGTAGTGATGAGACTCTTCCCGATATAAGCGGATTGAAAATCTCTCTTTCCGGAATGAATACACAAGCCGATTTTAATCTGGCTGACGGTACGCTGGCAGCTAAAGAGAGTAAAGCCAATATCGACATGAATGTCAGTGCCGATGGCACTACTGCTGAGGCTATTATCCTGCCTACCACTACACTGGATGGCGTCAAGATGACATTCGTGCTGGACGGTAAGACTTTCGAATGGCCTGTTTCCGTAAATGGCGGTGCCGGTTTTGAGGCCGGATATAAGTACACGTACACTGCTACTTTGTCCACGGAAAACGGTAAACCTGCCGTTACTATGGGCGGAGCAAGCATTGAATCGTGGACAGACCAGCCTGGTGGCGATATTAATGTGGACTTTGGTGAAGGTGGCGGTGAGCAGCCGGAAGGAGAAAAGGTGTTGTTGGATGAGAAGTTCGATACAAATAAAGGAGCATTTGCTATAAAGAATCTTGTTATACCCGTAGGAGGTAATCGTGTTTGGGCGTGGGCTGAGTACACAGATAAGGTAACTCAAGAATCGGAGCAATTTATGAAAGCCAGTGCTTTTATTAATGGAGAAAATAAACCTTCCGAAGGGTGGCTGGTTTCTCCCGTGCTTAATTTATCTGCTGCTAAGAAAGCTACTTTAACATTTAGTCATGCTCATAGATATGGAGTGGATAAAGCCAAAGAAATGACGCTTTGGATTGCTGATGAAGGAACGGAAGTTACAACCGATGCTACGGGATGGACTCAAATTGAGATTCCGACTTATGGAACAGGTACTGATTATAACTATGTGACAGCCACTGTAGATTTAAGTGCATATACAGGAAAGAATAAGCAAATAGCTTTCAGATATATAAGTACTGCTGATGGTGCTCCTACTTGGCAAATAGATGAAGTGAAAGTGGTAGCTGATGGTGAAGGTGGAGGCACTGTTGAACCAGAGCCGGAACCGGAACCCGGTGAGAGTGATTTGTTTATTTCTGAATATATAGAGGGAAAGGCTTTTGAGAAATTTATTGAAATTTATAATCCTACTGAAACAGAAATAGATTTGTCCGTTTACAGATTGGATATTTGTGCAAACGGGAAAGGTTGGTCTTTTGGTGGAAAGTATGATAATAGTTTAACATTAGAAGGCACTCTTCCCCCTCATTCAACTTTGGTGTTTAAAAATGAGCAATCCACTCTTTATGAGGGAAGTGCAACAATGGGTAAGTTTACCAATTTTAATGGAGATGACGCTGTAGGACTTTTTAAGGATGGTACTTTGATCGATATAATAGGAAATATGGAGTTAGTGAAATTTGGTGAAGATATTATTCTTCGTAGAAAAGCAACTATAACAGCTCCTTCTGCTACTTACAATCCGGAAGAATGGGAGTCCATTAAGATTGCCGGTACTGCTGAAGATGTCAGTGGTTTAGGCTCCCATACTATGAACTGAATATACTCAGAATCTTATATAGTAACTGATGCTACTGATATAATCCGATTTTGATTATTGTTATTTTGTGGGTGTATCGAAACTCTGATTAATATGTTATAAGCTTCGCTTAGACTATTTCAGTAAGAATAGTCAGTCATTCAGAAAAGCGTAGCGACGAAGAATTTCTTATCTTAATACAAGAAGATAGAATCTTCACTCTATTCAGAATGATAGGATATAAGGTTTATCAGACTTTCGGCGCACCCACAAATTATGATTTAAATCACTCATTATTATACCCCAATTAACGTATGAAACTAAAATTACTGTTCTTCATTACATTCTTCTTCCCCTGTCTCGCCTTTGCTCAAAGTGCAGGTACGGTGAAAGGCAGTGTAGTCGGAGCAGTGAGCAATGAGCCTGTACCCGGAGTCATCGTCACTCTGACCGGGCAGGACAGACAGGTTACTACCGATGCAAACGGTAATTTCATTCTCCGTAATTTGCAGCCGGGAAGCCATGTCATACAGCTCAACTCCGTATTGATTACTCCGAAGAGTGTAACCATTGAAGTGGAAAAACTGGGCGTTACAGAACTCGAGCCCATTAAGGTGACCGAGCTGAATGCCACCGAAGACATCTCCATGATTGGCGTGATAGACGCAGGCATGGTGGATGACGATGTGGAGAACGCTTCGCAGGATGTGAGCTCCACCGTAATCCTCTCTAACGATGTCTTTCTGAACCGCGCCGCTTACCAGTTGTCGCCCGCCCGTTTCTCGCCGCGCGGCTATACCGGTTCGCAGGAACTGAAATACATCAACGGCGTGGAGTTTAATGACCAGAACCGCGGAGTGTTTAATTATGCCTCTGTTGGAGCATTGAATGACATGACCCGCAACGGTGACGTAACCAACTTCACCGCACCCTCTACCTTTACTTTCGGAGCACTGGGCGGTGCCGAAAATATAAATATGCGTGCATCGTCCTATACTCCCGGCGGCAAGGCTACCGTGAGCTATACCAACCGTAACTACTACCTGCGGGGCATGTTTACCTATTCCACCGGACTCAACGAAAAAGGATGGGCGTTTACCGCATCGGCAGGTGGCCGCTATTCGCACGAGGGAAACATAGACGGTACGTTTTACAACAATCTGGCTCTTGCTTTCTCTGCCGAGAAGCAGTGGCAGGGCGGCAAGCACAGCCTTTCGATGACCGCTTTCGTATCGCCCGTACAGCGCGGACAGCAAGGTAACTCATACCGTGAGGTCTACGAGCTGACCGACAACTACCTTTACAATCCTAATTGGGGATACCAGAACGGCAAGAAACGCAATGCAAAAGTAGTGACCGCATTCGACCCAACCGCCGTTATCTCGCATATCTGGAAGATAGACGATACTACAACGCTCACCACCGGTGTGGGTGCGCATTATGCACGCTATGGTAATACGGCGCTGAACTGGTATAACGCTCCCGACCCGCGTCCTGACTACTATCGCTACCTGCCCTCTTATTTTGAAGACGAGGATATGCAGATGCAGTACCGTGACTTATGGCGTAGCGGACGTCCCGATTTCACCCAGATAAACTGGGACAACCTTTATCTGGCCAATGCCAATAACCTGCGTGCCGGTAACGGTGCTGCCGTATATATGGTGGAAGAGCGCCGCAGCGACCTGTTGGAGACCTCGTTCAACTCCACACTGAACAAGCAGTTTAACCGTCATCTGGGTTTGACGGCGGGAGTAGGGGCGCGCTTTACGCAGTCGCGCCAGTTCAAGACGGTAGACGACCTGCTGGGCAGCAACTATGTGCTGGATATCGATAAGTTTGCCGAACGCGATTTTTCGGGCGACCACGACAAGTTGCAGAACGACTTGAACCGTCCGGACCGTAAAGTGTATAAGGACGGTATCTTCGGTTACAATTTCAATCTGAACATCTACTCGGCAAATGCCTGGGCGGTGAACCGCTATACTTCGCGGCACTGGGACTACTACTATGGAGCTAAGCTGACTTATACCAATTTCCGCCGCGACGGAAAGATGCGCAACGGACGCTATCCGGACAGTTCCTACGGCAAGGGTATCCGTCATCAGTTTACCGATATTACCGTAAAGGGCGGTCTCACTTATAAGTTTAACGGGCGCCATATGCTGACCGCCAATATCAGTTACGGCAGCGAAGCTCCGCTACCCAATGAGGCGTATATCTCACCCCGTATCACCGACCGCACAATCGACAACATGAAGAGCGGACGCATCTTCAGCGCCGACCTCAACTATGTATTCTCCATGCCCCAACTGGCTGGACGTATCGGTGTTTTCCAAACCAATTTCTACGACCAGATGGAGCGTAACAGTTATTACGACGGCATAGAGGGCACATTCATCAATCACGTGTTGTACGGTGTAAACCGCATTCACCGCGGACTGGAACTGGGGGCTACCTACAAGTTGGACGACCATTGGAGCTTCGACCTTGCAGGAACCATTTCCGAATATTATTACAGCAATAACCCCGACGGTGTGAAGCACTCCGAAAACGGTAAGATAACGGATCAGGAAAAGGTGTACATGAAAGATGTTTATGTGGGTGGAATGCCGCAGTTTGCCGGCACTTTCGGTGTGCGTTACTTTGTGAACTACTGGTTCCTGGGAGCCAATGTCAACGGTTTTGCCCGCAATTATATCGAGGTTGCACCGTTGCGCCGCCTGTCGTCCAACTATGCTTCCGTCAATCCCTACAATCCGGAACAGATGGAGGCCTACCGTACACTGACTACGCAGGAACGCTTTCCGGCAGCTTATACGGTGGACATTTCGGTGGGTAAGATATTCTATCTGCCCGGACACCAGTCTGTTAACTTCAACCTTTCGGTAAACAACCTGCTGAACAAGAAGGATATATGTACGGGCGGCTATGAACAGGGCCGTTCCGACCTGAGCTATCCTACGCGTTTTGGCGGCAAGTATTACTATATGCAGGGACTGAATTGTTTCCTCAACGTAAGTTATCGTTTTTAACCAATCCTATATAATCAGAAAAATTATAAGAATATGAAACTTTTCAATAGAATCAGCTTATTGCTTATCTCTTCTCTTGTGTTCGCAGCCTGCGAGCGCGATTATGATGCGCCGCCTTTGAACGAGCCCAAGTATGATGGTCCGGCAGCCAATACCACGATAGAGGAACTGCGTGCTATGGGGGCAACAGTAGGGGAGGATGCTCCCTATACCATTGGCGAGGAAAAAGTGATGAAAGCCGTTATCACTGCCAATGACGAGTCGGGAAATATCTTCAAGAAGATTTATTTGCAGGACGAAACCGGCGCCATCGAAATGGAAGTGGACCAGAACAGCGTGTATAATTACTATCCCGTAGGGCAGACGGTTTATATCGACCTGAAAGGATTGAGCCTTTCCATGTATGGCGATGAGTTGCAACTGGGACACCCCGACGGATATCTTTACCGTACACCGTGGGAAGAGTTTCAGGCACACGTGAAGAAAGACAGTTGGGCAAATCCGGAGAATGTGACTCCGCTTGTAATAGATGATATCAGCAAGGTGAATGCCGATGTGAACGGCTATAAGTTCAAATTGGTGAAATTTACCGGCGTAACATTCCAAAATGGCGGAAAAGGCACTTTTGCTCCGGAGGATGACTATGGGGAAGAGAACATAGAGGACAGCCACGGGAATGTCATTATGATACGTACCAGCTCGTATGCCAACTTTGCAGCCAATCAGCTGCCGAAAGGAAAAGGAAGCGTAACCGGTATCCTGGGACGTTTCAAAGGAGGCTGGCAACTTACGGTAAGAAGTGCGGATGATGTGGCGGACTTTACGGAAACTCCGGGGGGAGATGAGACGCCGGAACAGCCGGAGGAGATGGTGACAATCCTTGAAGAGTCTTTTGGCAAGGAGAGCGGGCAAGGTGCATTTACCATAGAGGATGTCCAGCTTCCGCAGGGAAGTGATTATGTGTGGAAAGCGTCTAACTATAATGAAACTTATTATATGATGGCAAGCGCCTATGTTAATGGCGCTAATCAAGCCTCTGAAAGCCGTCTTGTTTCTCCTGTACTTGATTTGACAGGCAAAAATAGTGTAATCTTGACTTTCGACCACACCTTTAAAACATTTGCTGCCGATACGCATTTGGAAGATTTGAAACTGGAAGTAAGAGAAGAAGGGGGAGACGTATGGACAGAAGTCGGCATTCCTACCTATTCTACAGGAACAGATAATAAGTTCGTTGCTTCCGGTGATATTAAATTGGATACTTATACAGGTAAGAAAATTCAATTTGCGTTCCATTATAAGAGCTCGACGGCTAATGCTTTGAGGTGGCAGATACAAAAAGTAAAAGTAACAGCGGTTACCGGTGGCAATACCGGTAACGGCGGAACAGTTATCGAACCTACTCCTACCGGTAATTAAAAAATTGCGCTTTATGAACAGACGACTCATATTGTCAGCTTTTTTGGTATTATGCCTGTCCACCGGCTTGCTCGCACAGGGCAAGCTGGGTGTATATGCTGCCGCCTTTTATAATCTGGAGAATCTGTGGGATACGGAAGACAATCCGGATAATCCGGGCGATGATGACTTTACTCCGGGTGGTAAGTACGAATGGACACAGGTCAAATACGAACAGAAATTGCAGAATGTTGCCAAGGTGATTTCACAATTGGCGCGTGACTATTGTCCTGCCGGACCTGCCATTATCGGCATCTCCGAAGTAGAAAACAAAAAAGTCCTGGAGGACCTGGTAAAGACAGAGCCTATCGCTTCATTGGGCTACCGGATAGTGCATTTCGAGAGTCCCGACCACCGTGGCATCGATGTGGCTGCCCTTTACAATCCGCGACTGTTTACTTTTGTGTCTGCACGTACTTATCCGTTTGCCAAGCCCGACATGCCGGGCTATAAAACACGCGACCAGCTTTTGGTGAGCGGTATACTGGCAGGAGAGCCTTTTCACATGATTGTAAACCATTGGCCGTCACGCTATGGCGGTTCCAAATCATCACCCTTGCGCGAGTTTGCAGCCGGCATCACCCGCCATATAGCCGACTCGCTGCATGCCGATAACCCGCAGGCAAAGGTGATAATTGTAGGCGACATGAATGACGACCCCGATAACAAGAGTTGCAGCCAAGTGCTGGGAGCTGTGAAGAGCATCAGGGAAGTGAAGCCCGGCGGTTATTATAATGCTACCTGGAAGCTCTTTGAGCAAGGCATCGGTTCGCTCTGTTACCAGAATCAGTGGAACTTGTTCGACCAGCAGATTGTTTCGGGTAATCTGATAGGAAAGGACCGCAGTACATTGAAGTTTTGGAAATCGGAAGTCTTTAACCGTCCGTTCCTTATCCAGCAGGAAGGAAAGTATAAAGGCTATCCGCTGCGCACTTTCTCCGGAACTACTTTCCAGAACGGATACAGTGACCATTTGCCTACTTTGACTTATTTTGTAAAAGAACTCTGAGTAAGGTACAAAGACGGGGAGTACGAACCTCACGGACCGTACTCCCCTTATTAATGTATTGTTAACTTTAATTTTTCATTATTCTGCCATTGTCAGTAGGTTTACCGTGTGGTATATGCGGTTGCTTTTGTAGGCTACCGGCATATTCTCCGCATTCATTTCGTACACGCTCTTTCTCACATCTTTATCATAAGACTGATGCTTTTCGTTCCAGCGGGCGTAGGATAAGGTGATTTCATTGTCGGCATACTGATAGGACATCCTGAAATAAGGCATCCATTTTTCTTTGACGCTGTCCCATTTGGAGGCGGTTTTATTTGCCAGGCGGTTTTCGTCATCGTATGTAAATTCATAACGCATGTGGTTGTAGAGGTAAGTTCCGCTTTGTCTGAAGATGGTTTTTGCCACTATCAGGTCATTCTGTACTTCCTCATTGGTAATGAATCTGTCCTGAGCTTTGACTTCTGAGTTCATGATACTTACGATAACCATTGCTACGAATGCGACTGCTTTGAATAAATTTGTAGTTTTCATAATCTTTATTTTTTTATTGTTACTATTCCTGTTTTACCGTTAGACGTGATTGCCGATATAAAAAGTTGCTTTTTCCGTCTTTTTTCTCGAACGTCTTCGCATTATAAAAGTCAATAACCGTGCCAATAGATTAACTGTTTGATTAACAGTGTATTTTTATTTTTATCTCTGTTCATTATCGGACAGTTGTCCGCCTAAGAACGGACACAAAGGTGATAACCGGTCCGTTTTGTGAAGAAAACCTGAGTTGGGATTTCTCTGTCTTTTCAATATCGGGTTGCAGTAGGGCGGACTTTTATTTCATGTTAATATTAAATCTCCTTAATGAAAGCCTTGTAAATCACTTTTTATTTGTTATTTTGCACCAAATTTAGGATTAATGCGGTCTGTCCGTTTCAGGCTGCATTTCCTTATCGGTAAACGTTCGATGAATAAACTCACTATAAAAGCTTGTCCGGTATGTGGAGGAACGCATTTGGAGCGTACCTTGACCTGCATAGACCATTATGCTTCGGGCGAGGCATTCCATTTGTGCCGTTGCCGGGATTGCGGTTTTATCTTTACTCAGGATTTTCCTGTGGAAGCGGAAATCGGACGCTATTACGAAACTCCCGATTATATTTCCCACTCGGATACGAAAAAAGGAGCGATGAACTCCGTATACCACCGTGTACGCAGTTATATGCTGAAGCGGAAAGCACGTTTGGTAGCGTATGAAGCGCATCGCAAGACGGGGCGTCTGCTGGATATAGGTACAGGTACCGGTTACTTTGCCGATACGATGAACCGTGCCGGCTGGCAGGTGGAAGCCGTTGAAAAGAATGCCGGAGCGCGTGTGTTTGCCAAAGAACATTTCGGATTGGAAGTGAAGCCGGATACTGCGTTGAAGGATTTTGAGCCGGGGAGCTTCGATGTCATCACGTTGTGGCATGTAATGGAGCATCTTGAAGCATTGAACGGGACTTGGGAAACCTTGAACTCGTTGCTGACGGATAAAGGTGTGCTGATAGTGGCCGTACCCAACTGTTCTTCATATGATGCCAGAAAGTACGGTGCATATTGGGCTGCCTACGATGTTCCCCGTCATTTGTGGCATTTCACTCCCGCCACTATCCAGAAATTAGGCTCCAGACACGGCTTTATTCTGGCAGAGCGGCATCCCATGCCGTTTGACGCGTTTTACGTGTCTATGTTGACGGAGAAGAACATGCGCCGTTCGTGCCCGTTTCTGCGCGGCATGGTTGTCGGTACGCTGGCATGGTTCCATGCGTTGGTAAGGAAAGAACGCAGCAGCTCCATGATTTACGTATTCCGTAAGAAAAAGAGCGAAAAAACGGTAGAGTGATAAATGTGAGAAGGGATTGAAAATGAATAAGAAAGCTAAAAACAAGTCTGTGCCCTGTTTTGATATGCAGTTCATCACATCCAGCATAAGCACTACGTTGGTGTTGCTGCTGCTGGGGCTGGTGGTGTTCTTTGTATTGGGCGCTCACAACCTTTCCGTATACGTAAAGGAGAATATCAACTTCTCCATTCTCATCAGCGACGACATGAAGGAGAGCGATATACTGAAGTTGCAGAAAAAACTGGATAAAGAACCGTTTGTGAAGGAAACGGAGTATATCTCCAAAAAGCAGGCGCTCCGCGAGCAGACCGAGGCAATGGGAACAGACCCGCAGGAGTTTCTCGGCTATAACCCTTTTACGGCGTCCATTGAAATTAAACTGCATTCCGGTTACGCCAATTCGGACAGCATCGCCAAGATAGAGAAGAAAATCAGGAAGAATACGGATATACAGGAGGTGCTTTATCAGAAAGACCTGATTGATGCGGTGAATGAGAACATCCGCAATATCAGTCTGATGTTGCTGGGGCTGGCAGTCATTCTGACTTTCATCTCTTTTGCCTTGATAAACAATACAATCCGCCTGACCATTTACTCCAAACGGTTCCTTATCCATACGATGAAGCTGGTGGGGGCAAGCTGGGGCTTCATCAGGCGTCCGTTCCTGCGGCGCAACTTCCGGATAGGCGTATTGTCGGCTGTCATTGCCGATGCCATTTTGTGGGGAGCCGCCTATTGGCTGGTTTCTTACGAACCGGAACTGATCAGGGTTATCACTCCGGAAGTGATGCTGCTGGTGTCTGTTTCCGTACTGGTGTTCGGAGTGCTTATTACCTGGTTGTGTGCATTGCTTTCCATCAACAAATATCTGAAAATGAAGGCAAGCACCCTGTATTACATATAACACTGCTTTCCGAAAGGTAAGGTTTCAGATAGTAAATAGTAAATCGTTAAATAGTAAATAAACAGATGAGTAAACAGAAGTTCGCTTTCGACAAGACCAATTTTATTTTGCTTGCTGTCGGCATGGCGGTAGTGATACTTGGTTTTATTTTAATGACCGGTCCCGTATCCACACCGACACACTTTGAGCCGGATATCTTTAGTGTAAGACGCATTAAAGTGGCGCCGCTGGTATGCCTGCTGGGGTTTGTCTTTATGATATATGCAGTATTACGTAAACCGAAAACAGAAGATAAAACAGAAGAATAACTATGGGAGATTTGAGTACGCTTGAAGTGATTATTATCGCTATTGTAGAGGGATTGACGGAATTTTTGCCGGTTTCTTCTACGGGACACATGATTATTACACAAAATCTGTTGGGTATAGAGAGTACGGAATTTGTGAAAGCCTTTACGGTAATCATACAGTTCGGTGCAATCCTTTCGGTGGTCTGGCTGTATTGGAAACGTTTCTTCCGTCTGAACCATACTCCGGTTCCGGCAGGTACTTCCGCGCTGAAACGCTTCCTGCATAAGTTTGATTTTTACTGGAAACTGCTGGTGGCGTTCGTTCCGGCGGCTGTGCTGGGATTTCTGTTCAGCGACAAGGTCGACGAAATGCTGGAGAGCGTGACCGTAGTGGCCGTGATGCTCGTGATTGGCGGTGTGTTCATGCTGTTCTGTGACAAGATATTCTCGAAAAACAGTGAGGATACCGTTCTGACGGAGAAGAAAGCCTTTAATATCGGTCTGTTCCAGTGTATTGCGATGATACCGGGCGTGTCCCGTTCCATGGCAACGATTGTCGGCGGTATGGCACAGAAGATGACGCGTAAGGCTGCGGCCGAGTTCTCTTTCTTCCTGGCTGTTCCCACGATGTTTGCAGCTACGGTATATAAGATGCTGAAACTCTTTCTGGACGGAGGAACGGAGATTATCATGAATAATCTGCCGGCGCTGATAATAGGAAATGTGGTGGCATTTGTGGTGGCTTTGCTTGCTATCAAGTTCTTCATCAGCTTTGTAACGAAATATGGTTTCAAGGCATTCGGATGGTATCGTATCATCGTCGGAGGAATCATCCTTCTGCTGTTGCTTACGGGACACAATTTAGAGGTGGTGTGATGATGGATTTTAAAGAGGGAGAAGTTCTGTATTTCAATAAACCGCTGGGGTGGACATCGTTCAAGGTCGTAGGGCATGCGCGTTACCACATTTGCCGGCGGATGAAGGTAAAGAAGTTGAAAGTAGGCCATGCCGGTACACTCGACCCGCTTGCCACGGGCGTGATGATAGTATGTACGGGCAAGGCGACAAAGCGGATTGAGGAGTTCCAGTATCATACCAAGGAGTATATCGCTACCATTCGGTTGGGCGCTACCACCCCTTCCTATGATTTGGAGCACGAGATAGACGCTACCTATCCTACGGAGCATATCACGCGGGAGCTGGTGGAGGAGACATTGAAGAAGTTCACAGGCGAGATACAGCAGGTGCCGCCTGCTTTTTCGGCTTGTATGGTGAACGGCAAGCGCGCCTACGACCTTGCCCGCAAAGGTGAGGAGGTAGAGCTGAAGCCCAAGTTGCTGGTGATTGACGAGATTGAACTGCTGGAATGCAACCTGCCGGAAATAAAAGTCCGGGTAGTGTGCAGCAAAGGCACTTACATTCGCGCCCTGGCACGCGACATCGGTGAAGCGCTGCATAGCGGCGCTCATCTCACGGCCCTGGAACGTACCCGTGTGGGGGATGTCCGCATAGAAGACTGTCTGAATCCGCTTGATTTCAAAGAGTGGATAGACGGGCAGGATTTAGTTATGAGTGATGGGTTATAAGTTATTGCTACGAAGGAGCATACTGCTGGATAACTCATGCCATTTATGACTAAAAAATATACTGAAATAAACAATAAATAACTTATAACTCATAACTGATTATGAAACTGTCGCAATTTAAGTTTAAACTTCCTGAAGAGAAGATTGCCTTACATCCTACAAGGTATAGAGATGAGTCGCGCCTGATGGTACTGCACAGAAAGACGGGCGAAATCGAACACCGTATGTTCAAGGATATTTTGGATTATTTCGATGATAAGGATGTATTTATCTTTAATGATACGAAGGTGTTTCCTGCCCGGCTGTACGGCAACAAGGAAAAGACCGGTGCACGTATCGAGGTATTTCTGTTGCGTGAGTTGAATGAGGAGTTGCGCTTGTGGGACGTGCTGGTAGACCCTGCCCGCAAAATCCGTATCGGCAACAAACTCTATTTCGGTGAAGATGACTCTATGGTAGCCGAGGTGATTGACAATACCACTTCGCGCGGACGTACCCTTCGTTTTCTGTATGACGGGCCGCACGACGAGTTCAAGAAGGCATTGTACGCCTTGGGCGAGACGCCGCTGCCGCACAGCATCATCAACCGTCCCGTGGAACCGGAGGATTCGGAACGTTTCCAGTCTATCTTTGCCCGCAACGAAGGTGCTGTAACGGCTCCTACGGCAAGCCTGCATTTCAGCCGCGAGCTGATGAAGCGCATGGAGATTAAGGGAATTGACTTTGCCTATATTACATTGCATGCGGGTTTGGGCAACTTCCGCGACATCGATGTAGAGGACCTTACCAAGCATAAGACGGATTCCGAGCAGATGATTGTTACGGAAGAAGCCGTAAAGGTTGTAAACCGTGCCAAGGATTTGAACAGGCAGGTGTGTGCCGTAGGTACTACGGTGATGCGTGCGATAGAGAGTACCGTCAGCACAGACGGCCATTTGAAGGAATATGAAGGCTGGACGAATAAGTTCATCTTCCCGCCGTATGACTTTACGGTGGCCAATGCGATGGTATCCAATTTCCATATGCCGCTTTCCACGCTACTGATGATTGTTGCCGCTTTCGGCGGTTACGAGCAGGTGATGGAAGCCTATAACGTGGCATTGAAAGAAGATTACCGTTTCGGTACTTATGGAGATGCGATGTTGATAACAGACAGGTAAAATAGCGGTTAGGGATTAGCGGTTAGTGTTTAGTGATTAGCACTATGCGGGCATGTTGCGTTATTACGCCGCAGGGCACTAATCGCTAATCACTGAACACTAATCACTAAACTTAAATGATGTACGTTTACTTTGGCTTAGGAACTAATCTCGGCGACAAGGAGCACAATCTCCGTCTCGCTGTCCGGAAAATAGAAGAGCGGGTAGGGAAAGTCGTTTCCCTGTCCGCTTTTTATGCTACTGCTCCGTGGGGCTTTTCTTCGGAGCATACGTTTCTGAATGCGGCGGCCTGCGTGGAAACGTTTCTTCCGCCTTTGTCCGTGCTTCATCTCACTCAGGAGATAGAACGCGAGATAGGGCGTACGCATAAGTCTGTAGGAGGGGTCTATAGCGATCGGGTGATTGATATCGACCTGCTTTTATACGGTGACCTGGTGCTGGATACTCCCGAATTGAAGCTGCCTCACCCGCTGATGCACGAACGCCGCTTTGTGATGGAGCCGTTGGCAGAGATTGCACCGGACCTGGTGCATCCGATATTAAAGAAAAAGATGCGGGAGTTGTTGTGAAAAATAGTATCTTTGTTTCCGTGCATAAATAAGTTTGCTCATGTTCAGATATTCGGCTTTCATACTGTTCCTTTTTTGTTTTTATTCCGGTTTGGCGGCCGCGGATAAGACTGATGACGATGCCTTGCTGTTGCAGCTGGATAAGATGATTGAGCAACGGGAGGTCTATCAGGAGAAGGTGGAAAAGGAGATTACAGAGTTCCGCAAGATGCTGGATTATGTGGGAGACGATAAAGCTAAGTTTGATATTCTGGGCGATTTGTTTGTCATGTACCGCTCCTTTAAAGTCGATACGGCGCTGATTGTAGCGGAGCAAAGGCTGCAATTGGCAGACAGGTTGGGTGAAGAGTATGTTAATCAAGGATTAATGAACCTGGCCGACGCTTTGAATAAGATAGGAAAACATGAAAATGCGTTGAATGTTCTTGACAGGGTGAAAAGAACCGGGGCGGTACGGAAGGATACTTACTTTTATTATCTGTATCATACTACCTATCTGTCCTGCTATAATGATGAAACGGAGGCTTCCAGGAAGCGGTTGTTTATGCGGCAGATAAAGGCTTATAAAGATACTTTGATAGCTATCAGCGACCCTAATACGGCCAGTTATGTGACCAATCAGTGCGGTCGCCTGGGTTTGCAGGGAAAATGGGATGAGGCTATCCGGATACTGACCGGATATTATGAACACTGTACGGATACGAACCCCGACAAGGCGAGGGTGGAATATCTGTTGGCGGAATTATATTTGGGCAAACGTGACATACAGCAGGCAAAGCACTTCCTTATCCGGGCTTCCATTACCGACATAGCGAATGCCAAGAAAGTATATATGTCTTTGCAGCAATTGGCAATCCTGCTTTTTCAGGAAGGAGACATTGCAAGAGCCTATAATTATATCTCCTGTTCACTGGAAGATGTGAGCTTCGGGAAAGCCCGTTACCGCATAATAGATATTGCCGAATATCTTCCTATTATCAAAGCGGCCAATGACAGCCGCATCAAGGCTGATAGAGACAGGGTCTTGTTTTTTCTTTTGGCTTTATCCGTACTTGTTATTGCATTGGTAATCGTTTTCTTTTTCCTTCGTAAGAAAAATCATAATCTGCTGAAGGTAAAGAAGTCGTTGGCCGAACAGAACCAACGCTTACAGGAAGTGACCGGAAATCTGACCCGGATGAATGAAGAGATTAAAGAATCCAACCATATTAAGGAAGAGTATATCGGTTTGTTATTCAATATCTGTTCCGAATATATTTATAAGCAGGAGAATAACCGCAAGAGTTTACTGAAAATCGTCAATACCGGTTCTATGGCGGATATTTCCAAAATGCTTCATAATCAGTCTTCGACAACGGAAGATTTCAAACTGTTCATCAGTAAGTTCGATACTATCTTCCTATCTATATTTCCGGATTTTGTGGAATCGTTCAATGCTCTTTTGAAAGAGGATGAACGTATACAGGTGAAAGAAGGCGAGTTGCTGACTCCCGAATTACGTATCTATGCACTTATCCGTTTAGGTATCAACGATAATTCCAAAATTGCCAACTTCCTTCACTATTCGCTTCAAACCGTATATAACTATCGTTTGAAAATGCGGAATAAAGCGATTGTTCCCGGAAAAGACCTGGCTGTTCAGGTACAAAAGCTTTAAAAAACACTTCCTCCGGACTTACTTTTACAACATATAGTGTGTTTGGTATGTCGTTGTAAATAAATGTATTATCCTATATAATACTTTCCTTTCACTTACTTTTTCATTCAGTGTCTTTGTTCGGCGAATTTGTAATATCTACTTTCGCTCACAATCTAATTCATACCGGATTTTCGGTATACTTTGTTACACTTTAATTTAAAAACATTATGAAAGGCAAGAAAAATCCAGAGACTTTTGGAAGAAAGTGGCGGTATCTGTTTATGATACTCGCTTTGGTTTTCAGTGTAGGGGTTTCTGCACAAAAGACAGTTGTGAAAGGCAATATCCTTGACAGGGACAATCTACCCGTTATCGGAGCCAATATTTTGGAAAAAGGGACGACAAATGGAACAATCAGTGACGTAGACGGTAACTTCACAATCGCCGTAAGCAGCCCCAAAGCTGTTTTACTCATTAAATACATCGGCTATAAAGATGTGGAAAAGGCGGTTTCTCCAATGATGAAAATTGTGATGGAGGAAGATAGTGAGATGCTCGAAGACGTAGTCGTTATAGGTTATGGCAGTGTGAAGAAGTCTGATGCGACAGGGTCGGTAACCGCTATCAAGCCGGATGATTTCAATAAGGGACTGCGAACTACCGCCCAGGATGCATTGGTAGGTAAAGTGCCGGGCGTAAATGTTGTTGCAAGCTCCGGCGCTCCGGGAGCGGGTGCTACTATCCGCATCAGAAGCGGTGCATCGCTTTCCGCATCCAATGATCCGCTAATCGTTGTTGACGGTGTACCGGTGGATAACTCCACTATCGAAGGTGGTGGAAACGTAATCGGTGGTATCAACCCGAACGATATCGAGACATTTACCGTATTGAAAGATGCTTCGGCAACTGCTATCTACGGTTCCCGGGCATCTAATGGCGTGATTGTGATTACTACTAAGAAAGGGTCCGATTCCAATCTGCGTTTCAACTATTCCACTAACCTTTCTGTAAGTACCATTACGGAAAAATTGGATGTGCTTTCTGCCGATGAATTCCGTGAATTTGTTCCTACGGTATCGGGTGTCCCGGGTTCTGTAACTTTAGGGACGGCTTCCACGGATTGGCAGGATGAGATTTACCGTACGGCATTCGGACAAGAGCACAACTTTTCCGTTTCCGGCAAGGTGAAGAAAAATGCACCTTATCGTCTGTCGGTAGGCTATAATAACCAGAACGGTGTGGTGAAAACAAACAACTACGAACGCTTTACCTTTAATGGCGGTATATCACCCAAATTCTTTGATAACCATCTTACCGTTGATTTGAATGTTAAGGTTTCGTATGAAGACAATCAGAAAGTAGATGAGAGTGTCGTTAATAATGCATTGCGATATGACCCTACCCGTCCTGTTATGACCGGAAGTGCAACGGGTGCTGATGAACCGGGACTGGGTTATTTCATCTGGATGAATGGAAACTCCCCCATGGCTATCCAAACCGATAATCCTGTGGCACAGCTTGAATTGCAGGATTTGCATAATAAAGTGACCCGTTCCATCGGTAATGCCGCTATCAATTATAAGGTACATCGTTTGGAGGATTTGCAGTTGAATGCGAATTTGGGTTATGATGTGCTGAAAAGCAAATATACCAAGAATGTGCCCGATATGGCCGGTATGATGTATACATCTAACATGAAAGACGGTACAGGGCTTGTGTATGATTCTAAACAGAACAAGCGTAACTACTTGCTGGACTTATATGCCAACTATGCTCATGTATTCAATGAAAAACATAATTTCAGCGCAATGGCGGGATACGGTTGGCAGCATTTCTGGAAGAAATTCGATGCAACCACTCTTTCTCCGGAAGGAAAAGAACTGTTTTCGCCCAATCATTATGAGTCTGAATATTACCTGCTCTCTTTTTACGGACGTCTGAATTACTCGTATGACAACCGCTATATGATTACCGCCACTTTACGTTCGGATGCGTCTTCGCGTTTTGCCAAAGATAACCGCTGGGGATTATTCCCTTCCGTAGCGTTGGGATGGAAAATCAGTCAGGAAGCATTCTTGCGCGACTCGGAAGTGTTGTCAGACTTGAAACTGCGTTTGAGCTACGGTCAGACCGGACAGCAGGATATTCTGAATGATTATCCGTATATGACTACCTTTACGGTATCTTATCCGGAATCTTGTTATCAATTCGGAGACAAATGGTATTATACCTATCGTCCGAACGGTTATGACTCGGATATTAAATGGGAGACTACCGAAACCTACAATATCGGTTTGGATTACGGTTTCCTGAATAACCGCATTTACGGTTCTGTCGATTATTACCAACGCCATACGAAAGACTTGCTGAATACTATCAATGTAATTTCAGGAACCAACTATTCTTCCGTCATTACAACAAATATCGGCGAGATGGATAATAAAGGTGTGGAATTTGCCATCAATGCAGTGCCGGTACATACAAAAAACTGGAAATGGACAGTAGGCATGAATTATACGTGGAATGATTCTGAAATCACGAAGCTGAATGTTATCGATTCGGATGCCAATTTTGTGCAGACAGGAGCCATTTCCGGTACGGGCAAGACAGTTCAGGTGTTTATGGTAGGTCAGCGTCCTTATACTTTCTATCTGGCAAAGCAGGCCTATGACGATGATGGCAAACCTATGGAAGGGCAGTATGTGCAACCGGATGGTTCCATCTCTGCCACGGAAACCAAATATGCTACGGACAAAAGCGCATTGCCTACTTCCTATCTGGGATTCAATACCCAGCTTACTTATAAGAATTGGGATTTTGCCATCAGCGGACACGGGGCATTCGGTAACTATGTATACAATTATGTGGCTGCCGACCAGTATGTACAATCCGTGTACAGCGATCAGGGCAACTTCTCCAACATATTGCGCAGAACCAAAGATTCCGGTTTCCAGAACCAGCAGCTTTATTCGGATTATTTCCTGGAAAAGGGCAACTTCTTCCGTATTGACAATATTTCTTTGGGATATACGTTCCAGAAGTTATGGAATAGCTCCAGCTCTTTGCGTCTGACGTTCGGTGTACAGAATGTTGCTACCTTTACAAGCTATTCCGGTATCGACCCGGAGATTTACAGCGGTATCGATAAAGAGGTATATCCCCGTCCGCGCGTATTCTCATTAAGTGCTAATTTAAATTTCTAACGGCTTAAAACTATACAATATGAAAAATATAATTGCTTATTCGTTTATTTTGTTCTTCGCGGGCATAAGTCTGGTTTCTTGCTTGGGCGACCTGGACACGATGCCTTTGGATGATAACCAGCTGGTAAGTGAAAAGGTATACCAGACAAAAGACGGCTACACCGGTGTTTTGGCAAAGTGTTATGCATCACTGGTCCTGACAGGGCAGAAAGGTGGTGACGGAGGTGACGGCGACCTTGAAGGTGCTAATGAGGGCTATTCCGGTTATGTGCGCCTGTTGTTTTATTTGCAGGAGTTGAGTACGGATAATTTTTTGATGCCTTCTTCTTCCAACGGTTTGCGTAAATGTTTGAATTTGCAGTGGGATGCTTCCAATGCTTCGGTCATTACATGGACTTACCAGAGACTTTATATGAGTATTGCCTATTGTAACGAGCTTTTGCGTGAATGTACGGAAGGCAAGTTGCAGAGCAGAGGACTTTGGGAAGAGATGAAAGATGATTATGTGAGCTATCGCGCAGAAGCCCGCTTCATACGTGCTTATTGCTATTCGATGCTTTGCGATTTGTTTGGTGCGGTTCCTTATGTGGATGAAAATACGGGTGTGAAAGAAATTCCGGTTCAATATACGCGTAAGCAGATTTTTGAGTTTGCAGAAAGTGAATTGCTGGCTATCGAAAACGAACTGAAAGCTCCGGGAAGCAATGAGTACGGACGTGTTGACCGGGTAGCCGGCTGGTTCCTGCTGGCCCGAATGTATCTGAATGCACAGACTTGGATTAATGAGAATAAATACCAGGAAGCATATGCTTATGCGGTAAAAGTCATTGCCGACGGGCATTATCCATTGGCTTCCGATTATCGTGAAATCTTTTTAGCGGATAATAATACCTGTAAGGAGATTATCTGGCCGCTGGTACAGGACGGCTTGCGTGCACAGAGTTCTGCCGGAACGAATTTCTATGTGAAAGCTTTTGTAAACGGTCCTATGGATGAACTTTATAAGACCGGTGTCGGCTCCAGAGGCTGGGGTAATGTCCGCGCTAAAGTATCATTGGTGGATGCGTTCGATGCGGATGATGTCATGTTCGACGGCAATGATACTTGGGGAAATAATAAAAAAGATAAAAGAGCACAGTTCATGACCGCTCTTCCTAATCAGGTGAAAGACACATGGGATGTAAATATGGATATGACCAGTACGTTTACATGCGGATACGGTTATATCAAGTGGAGAAACGTTACGAAAGAGGATGAACTTTGTCCTTCGGGAGATGCCTATACTTCCATTGATTTTCCGCTGTTCCGCACAGCAGATGCCTATTTGATGGCTGCTGAGGCCATTTTGCGCGGAGCGAACGGTACGCAAAGTGAAGCGTTGGGGTATGTCAATGAGGTCAGAACAAGGGCTTATATGTCCGGTAAATATGCGAAAAACGGCGTACGTTCCGATGTGTCCGGTGAAATTACGGCCAATGAGCTTAATCTGGACTTTCTGTTGGTTGAACGTCAGAAAGAACTGGCTTCTGAATTGACAAGGCGCACCGATTTGATTCGGTTCGGTAAATATACGAAAGGGAATAACTGGGATTGGAAAAACGGTGTGCGCTTAGGGGCGGATGTGGACGATAAATACAATTTGTTCCCGATTCCGGAAAGTGAACTGACGAACAATCCTACTCTGGTGCAAAACGATGGCTATAAAGTAATAAAGTAAAAATATGATGAAACTGAAACAAATTCTGTTATGTGGTTTGATGGTGCTGTGCTGTGCTCCGCTTGGGGCACAGACATCCAAAGAAGAGATGTTTGCTACTCCTGAGAAGACGGGAGGAGTCTATTGGGCATATCCGTTGGATTTCGCGCCACAGACTAAAGCGCCTAAGGGATATAAGCCTTTTTATATCAGTCATTACGGACGGCATGGTTCCCGTTACCTGATTGGCGACCGTGATTATAAATGGCTGGTAGACCTGTTTGAAGAGGCGCATCGTGCACATGCGCTTACCGGTTTGGGTGAAGATACCTACCGGCGTTTGCTCAAGGTATGGGAAGAGGCGGAAGGACATGGCGGGGATTTGACTCCATTGGGAGTCAGGCAGCATCGCGGCATTGCTGAAAGAATGTATGCTTCGTTTCCGGAGGTATTCAAAGGCAATCCCTTTATATCTGCCCGTTCTACCGTTGTATTGCGTTGTGCTATGAGTATGGTGGCTTTTGGTGACCGTTTGAAAGAGCTGAATCCGGATTTGCGGATTTCTTATGAGGCAAGTGAGAAATATATGGATTATCTGAATTATCACACCGACGAATCCAACCGTTTTACTTCTTCCCAGGACGGTCCTTGGGCCGAGGAATACAGGAAATTTGAGGAAGCCCATACCAATCCGGAGCGTTTGGTCGCATCCTTGTTCAAGGATAAACACTTTGTCTTAAAGAAAGTAAATCCTAAGGAACTGATGTGGGGAATGTACTGGGTAGCCAGTGACATGCAGAATGCTGAAACAAAAGTTTCTTTCTATGATTTGTTCGAAGCACAGGAATTATTTGATTTGTGGCAGTGTGTCAATTACCGTTTTTATGTGGGGAATGCCAATCATGCCGATGGAAAAGGTATTGTAGTGGCCAATGCCAAATCTCTGTTAAGAAATATTCTGGACAGTGCTGACGAGGCTATCCGGAAAGGGGGAATTGCCGCTACTCTCCGCTTCGGGCACGATGGTAATGTGATTCCTTTGGTTGCGTTGATGCAGATAGAAAACTGTAATGTGGCAGTTAGTGATCCCTATGAGGTTTATAAAGTATGGAGCGACTTCAAAGTTGTTCCTATGGCTGCTAATGTACAGATTATCTTTTTCCGGAACGAGAAGTCCGGGGATATTCTGGTAAAGGTTATGCACAATGAGAATGAAGTGCATATTCCGGTAGAGACTGATATGTTTCCTTATTATAAATGGGAGGATGTCGAGAGGTTTTATCGAAATTTGTTGAATTGAGTTTTTTGAAGTTAACAATATAGAAACGATTATGGGAGTGCGGCGATGGGATATCGGCGCACTTTTTTTGTAAAAATAGGTATTTTGCAGTAATAAGCGTGTTTTTTAGTTAATACTTTGCCCGTTGTGTACCATATTCCCATAAAACCTTTATCTTTGCAGCCGAAAACGATATGTGGAAAGATTTGGGTAGCTTGCAACCACGGAAAAAAATGCTAAAACACATCCTTTTCTGACGGTACTCCGGTGTACCGGGATTTGCATACCTACTCATTAATGACGCTTTCCTCATCTCCTTTTTAATTATTCATTTTTAATTTCTAATTGAAATGGGATACTTATTCACATCCGAATCGGTGTCTGAAGGACACCCCGACAAAGTGGCCGATCAAATATCGGACGCTGTGCTTGACAAACTGTTGGCCTACGACCCCAGTTCGAAAGTAGCTTGCGAAACTCTGGTTACTACCGGTCAGGTAGTGCTGGCTGGAGAAGTGAAAACCAAAGCGTACGTTGACATGCCTCTCATCGCACGCGAAGTAATCAAGAAAATCGGCTATACCAAAGGCGAGTATATGTTCGAGAGCAATTCGTGTGGCGTGCTTTCCGCCATTCACGAGCAGAGCCCCGACATCAACCGTGGTGTGGAGCGCCGGGATCCTATGGAACAAGGTGCGGGCGACCAGGGCATGATGTTCGGTTATGCCACTAACGAAACGGAAAACTATATGCCGCTCTCCCTGGATCTTGCCCACCGTATCCTGCAAGTGCTGGCGGATATTCGTCGCGAAGGAGAGGTGATGACGTATCTGCGTCCGGACTCCAAGAGCCAGGTAACCATTGAATATGATGATAACGGCAATCCTGTCCGTATCGATACGATTGTTGTTTCCACCCAACACGATGATTTCATTCAGCCTGCCGACGACAGCGAAGCTGCACAGTTGAAGGCGGACGAGGAGATGTTGGGCATTATCCGTAACGACGTCGTTAATATCCTGATGCCCCGTGTCATCGCGTCTATCCATCACGAGAAAGTATTGTCGCTGTTTAACGATAATATCAAGTATCATGTGAATCCTACCGGCAAATTCGTAATCGGCGGTCCTCATGGGGATACCGGTTTGACCGGACGTAAGATTATTGTGGATACTTACGGCGGTAAAGGTGCACACGGCGGTGGCGCTTTCTCCGGTAAGGACCCCAGCAAGGTAGACCGCAGCGCCGCATATGCTGCACGTCACATTGCCAAGAACCTGGTAGCTGCCGGTGTGGCGGATGAAATGCTGGTACAGGTATCTTACGCCATCGGTGTGGCGCGTCCCATCAATATATATGTAAATACCTACGGGCGCAGCCATGTAAATATGAGCGACGGCGAGATAGCCAGAAAGATCGATGAGCTTTTCGACCTTCGTCCGAAAGCCATTGAAGACCGTTTGAAACTGCGTAACCCTATCTATCAGGAAACAGCCGCTTACGGTCATATGGGACGTGAGCCGCAGGTTGTCACCAAACACTTCAAGTCTCGCTATGAAGGCGATAAAGACGTGACTGTAGAACTGTTCACCTGGGAGAAACTGGATTACGTTGATAAGGTGAAAGCGGCTTTCGGCCTCTAATTCTCCGTTCTTCGTTAAAGAAAACAGTAATCAGCATAGCTTTACAGCTATTTATTATAGAAAGCTGCCTTTCTGCCTTCGGAATATTCCGGGGCAGAATGAGCAGCTTCTTTTTTCAAATCTCCTTAAAATCATATACCTTTGCAACAAGGTAATAATTGATATAGCTGAAAGATGATGAATAAGATAACCTCCGTATGTGTATACAGTGCTTCGAGCACTAAAATAGACCCCGTTTATTTTGATGCCGCCCATGAACTGGGAACGTTGCTGGGGCAGCGGCATATCCGTTTGGTGAACGGCGCCGGTAATATGGGACTTATGGCTGCGGTGGCGGATGCCACACTTGCGGCAGGCGGTGAGGTGACCGGAGTGATACCTCGTTTTATGATTGAGCAGGGGTGGCATCATACAGGACTGACCAAGCTTGTAGAGGTGGAAAATATGCATGAACGCAAGCAACTGATGGCGGATTTGAGCGATGCTGTGATTGCATTGCCCGGCGGTTGCGGTACTTTGGAAGAATTGCTCGAAGTCATTACCTGGAAACAATTGGGACTGTATCTGAATCCGATAGTCATATTGAATATCAAGGGGTATTTCGACCCGTTGCTGGCTATGTTGCAGAAGGCTGTGGACGAAAACTTCATGCGTGCGCAGCACAGTGCCATCTGGCATGTAGCCGCGACAGCCGGGGAAGCGGTTGAACTGGTACATACCATACCTTTGTGGGATGCCTCTATCCGTAAGTTTGCAGCGATATGATGAGTTGGTTGGCGGCATGGATACCTGGTGGAGCGGAAGGTGTGCCTATTCCTTATTCTCCGAGAATGGACGACGGCATCACCATTGTGCTGCTATGTTGTTTTTTTCTGTCGGCCTATGTGCTTTCCCGTAGCCGTAGGTTCCTGTTGCAGTTGGTAAAGGATTTCCTGTTGCATCGTGAGCGTACCAGCATATTTGCAACCTCAACGGCAGGTGATATGCGCTACCTGTTATTGTTGATTTTGCAGACTTGCATACTCTCCGGGGTCTGCATTTTTAATTACTGCAATGACATTCAGCCTGAATTGGTGCATCATGTTCCGCCTTTTGCGTTGTTGGGGCTTTATATCGGGATAAGTCTTTTGTATTTATTTCTGAAATGGATTTTATACTCTGTGTTAGGCTGGATTTTTTTTGACGAAAGTACTACGACTCTCTGGCTTGAGTCATATTCCACCCTGCTTTATTATCTTGGTTTCACTCTTTTCCCGTTTGTGCTGTTTATTGTTTATTTCGATTTAAGTCTGCAACTTACAGTAATAATTGGATTGATTTTAGCCTTTTTTACTAAAATATTGATGTTCTATAAGTGGTTCAAGCTTTTTTGTAGCAATTTACATGGCAGTTTCCTTTTAATTTTGTACTTTTGTGCCCTTGAAATCATGCCTTGTTTTATGCTATACCAAGGAGTGATACAACTAAACGATTATTTGATAATAAAATTTTAGGACGTTGAAAATTAAGAAAGTACTTGTGTCGCAGCCGAAACCGGCATCAGAGAAATCTCCTTACTACGACATTGCCGAGAAGTACGGTGTGAAAATCGATTTTCGCCCGTTTATCAAAGTAGAGAGCCTTTCAGCAAAAGAGTTCAGACAGCAGAAGGTCTCTATATTGGATCATACCGCCGTTATTTTCACTTCGCGTCATGCAATCGATCACTTTTTTCATCTTTGTACGGAATTGCGCGTAACAATCCCTGAGACCATGAAATATTTCTGTGTGACGGAGGCGATTGCTTTGTATATTCAGAAATATGTACAATACCGCAAGCGTAAGATTTTCTTTGGAAATACCGGAAAGTTTGATGACCTGTTGTCTTCCATTATAAAGCATAAGACTGAAAAGTATTTGGTGCCGATGTCGGATGTACATACAGACGATATTAAGAATCTGTTGGACAAGAGTAAAATCCAGCATACGGAAGTAGTCATGTATCGTACGGTAAGTAATGATTTTACTCCGGATGAAAAGTTTGACTATGACATGCTGGTATTCTTCAGCCCTGCCGGTGTGTCTTCTTTGAAGAAGAATTTCCCGGATTTCGAGCAGAAAGAGATTAAAATCGGAACATTCGGCTCTACAACAGCACAGGCTGTCCGTGATGCCGGACTCCGTTTGGATTTGGAAGCTCCCAGTGTGCAGGCGCCCTCTATGACGGCAGCGCTTGATATGTTCATAAAGGAGAACAACAAGGGAAAGTGAAAAGAAGTATAAGTTATGAATTATAAGTTATAAGCCTGTCGGATACATTTATAATCGTAACGAAGCAATAACGGGCGGCGGGCAGACTGCGGAATCTTAGCAGCACTACCTGTAGCCCGTTTTTTCATATCCCCCTCTATATTTTACATTATACCTTATACTTCATGGCGAATACCTTACATAAAGTCGAAAGGCTGGATAAAAAAAAGATAATAGAGAAGATGTTTGCGGGCGGTTCGCGTTCGTTTTCGGTCTTCCCGTTGCGTGTGGTGTATTTGCCGGTAGAGGAGCTGGAGGCGGATGCTTCCATTCTTATCAGTGTTTCGAAGCGCCGCTTCAAACGTGCGGTGAAGCGCAACCGCGTAAAGCGTCAGATACGCGAGGCTTACCGTGTAAACAAACATGAACTGTTGAACGCTTTGGCAGAAAAGAAATGCCGGTTGGCCATTGCCTTTATTTACCTTTCCGACCAGCTGACGGAATCTTCCGTAATAGAAGAGAGGGTGAAGACTGCTTTGGCGCGTATTGTTGAGAAAGTTACCGTGTCGGATGCGAATGTGGCAGCCGTAGCGCCTATGAAGCCATGAAACGCCTGCTTTCATATCTGCTGTTGCTTCCTATTTATTTTTACCGGAAGTGTATTTCACCCATGACTTCCCCTTCGTGCAGATTTACTCCTACCTGTTCTCAATATGCAGTTGAGGCTATTAAGAAACATGGCCCTTTCAAAGGCCTTTATCTGGCGGTAAAACGTATATTGCGTTGCCATCCCTGGGGTGGTTCCGGATATGATCCTGTTCCATGAAATTTCCTGTCGATATACATACGCATCGCTTGCCGCCTGTGCCCGGAACGGCTATTGCGAACCGTTATCCCGATACCTTTGTTCCGGAAGAGGGGGAGTGGTATTCGGTAGGCATACATCCCTGGCATATCCCGGCAACCGCTACTCCGGTTGTTCGGAATGAAATGAATGTTTTGGCTTCTTTAGCCGGGCATCCGCAGGTTCTTGCCATAGGGGAAGCCGGACTGGATAAATTGGCCGATGCTCCGATGGCTGTGCAGATAAAGGTTTTTGAATATCAGGCGCGGTTGTCTGTGGAGCTTGACAAGCCTTTGGTCATTCATTTGGTAAAGGCTATGAGTGAGTTGCTGAAGCTAAAACAGCAAATAAAGCCGGCCAACCCCTGGATTATTCATGGTTTTCGCGGGAAAGCGGCTCTGGCAGAGGAATGTCTGAGGCATGGGTTTTATCTCTCTTTCGGGGAGAACTACCAGGAAGAGGCGCTGCGGATAACTCCAGCCGGCCGTCTGTTCCTGGAAACTGACGAAAGCTCCGTGCCGGTTGCGGATTTATATAGCCGGGCAGCCGAAGTCCGTCGCGTATCTTTGGCGGAACTCACGGAAGCGATACGGGAAAATATCGCCAAAGTCTTTTTTAAACAATAAGAGTTGTTTGTTCGGATAAAGAGTCGTACTTTTGTCGCAGACAAAGTATAAATCAAATAATTAATAGTTAATCATTCGATGAATTTTGTAGAAGAATTAAAATGGCGTGGCATGCTCCACGATATGATGCCGGGTACGGAAGAACTGCTGGCAAAGGAACAGGTGACTGCATATATCGGTTTCGACCCTACGGCAGACTCCCTGCACATCGGACACCTTTGCAGTGTGATGATATTGCGTCACTTCCAGCGTTGCGGCCATAAGCCGTTGGCACTGATAGGCGGTGCTACGGGTATGATTGGCGACCCTTCCGGTAAGTCGGCGGAACGCAATCTGCTCACTGAAGAAACATTGCAGCGCAATATGGCAGGCATGAAGAAGCAGTTGAGCAAGTTTTTGGATTTTGATTCGGATGCCCCTAACCGTGCGGAGTTGGTAAACAACTACGATTGGATGAAGGACTTCAGTTTCCTTGATTTTGCCCGTGAAGTGGGCAAGCATATCACCGTAAACTATATGATGGCTAAGGATTCGGTGAAGAAGCGTCTGAACGGTGAAGCCCGCGACGGTCTTTCTTTCACAGAATTCACTTATCAGTTGCTGCAAGGCTACGATTTCCTGCATCTGTACGAAACCAAAGGTTGCAAGCTGCAAATGGGCGGCTCGGACCAGTGGGGTAACATCACCACGGGAGCCGAACTGATTCGCCGTACCAATGGCGGTGAGGTATTTGCCCTGACAAGCCCTCTGATTACAAAGGCGGACGGCGGTAAATTCGGTAAGACGGAATCCGGCAATATATGGCTCGATCCCCGCTATACATCTCCTTATAAGTTCTACCAGTTCTGGCTGAACGTAAGCGATGCCGATGCAGCCCGCTACATCAAGATATTCACTTCTTTGTCCAGGGAAGAAATCGAGGCTCTGACGGCCGAGCACGAAGCAGCTCCGCACTTGCGTGTCCTGCAGAAGCGTCTGGCTAAGGAAGTCACCATTATGGTACACTCCGAAGAGGACTACAACGCGGCTGTTGATGCGTCCAACATTCTTTTCGGCAATGCCACATCGGAGGCGTTGAAAAAGCTGGACGAAGATACTTTGCTGGCTGTGTTTGAGGGTGTTCCTCAGTTTGAGGTATCCCGTGATGCGCTGGCTGCCGGTGTAAAGGCAGTTGATCTGTTCGTAGACAATGCGGCTGTATTTGCATCGAAAGGCGAAATGCGCAAGCTGGTGCAGGGCGGCGGCGTCTCTTTGAACAAAGAAAAACTGGCTGCTTTCGATCAGGTTGTTACAACTGCTGATTTATTGGATGACAAGTATCTGCTGGTGCAACGCGGCAAGAAGAACTATTATCTGATTATTGCAAAATAATATAGGGATATGAAAAAATGTCCCAAAATATTTGCATATTTCGGGACATACTTCTATCTTTGCACCGCTTTTTAACAGAAAGCGCATATGTTTGGACTATGGTGTAATGGTAGCACAACAGGTTTTGGTTCTGTTTGTCCA
>ERZ827496.185-NODE-185-length-92546-cov-17.613952_pt1 | contig 92546 bp, 56 predicted proteins | sample MGYA00519769_ERZ827496 | MGnify/ENA primary metagenome ERZ827496 (study PRJEB31778, sample SAMEA3449327) | human gut metagenome | biome: human gut; feature: human-associated habitat; material: faeces | place: United Kingdom | collected 2010/2012 ...
AAAAATTAGGGAGACGGGCAAGTCCTGACTGAGCGAAGTTGGGGCTTGCCCGATTCTTTTTGCAGACACAAAAAAGGCCATCTCAAATTATATTTCAATTTGAGACAGCCTCTTTGTGGTATAAAAGTAGAGAGTCGGGATACTTTTATACGCTGTCGTGTGATTATTTTGCTTTATTTATAACGCTTCCGCATCATTGGATGTGGTGGCATATAATCCGATCATGGCACCCGTAAAGCCTCCGGCTACGTTGGTTGAGAGGATATCTCCGGAAACAGTTCCTCCTACGGTCTGATAGTTGTCATCTTTTACGGAATAGCTGAATGTATAGTTGTCGCCTTCAGCGTTTACCCGCAGGTTGACAGGAGTATCCTTTTCAATCTTTTCGCTGGCAAGAGTAGAAGAGTTTCCGTTTTCAGTCCGTTGCAGGACGATGTAGTTTTCTTCCCCTTTCTTGGTCAGTCCGAATACGTAGTTGAACTTCTCACTTTGGTAGCAGGCGATTCCGGCAAGATCTTTTTCAGTGCGGGGAACATATTTCAGGGTCGTAGTGACGGTGAAATTAATGTGCTGCTGACGATAGAATAGAGTGGAAGTGGGAGCCACAGCCTTAATATTGGTCTCATAAGGCGTTATTTTCAGTCCTTCTGCTGTGGTAGAAATGAATCCTTCTTTGGCTCCTCTGACTCCTACCCATCGGTAATCCAGCGGGCTTTGCGTAAAGGTTTCTGTATAAGTGAAGTTTCCGTTAGGGAAATATCCATTCTTTCCGGTTTCATTCTTCACGCCTTGTGGCATAGCTAGTTTGGGCTGAATAGGTTCCAAGCCTCCTTTGAAGACAGGAAAAGTTCCACTCCAGTCGACAGGGAGTATGAAGGTTTCACGACCGGTATTTACTCTGTTGGCTTCATTTGGACGGATGGCAAGAAATACGCCATAGTATTGTCCGTTAGGACCTTCTACTAAGTCGGCATGACCGGCCCAGTCTACCTTGAATGGACGTTCTGCCGGAAGATGACGTTGGGAAAGAATCGGATTTTCCGGTGCAGGTTTGAACGGACCTTTCGGGCTGTCGCCGATGAAAATGACTTCACTGTGCCAGCCGCCTGTACCTCCCTCTGCACACATGAGGTAATATTTTCCATCTTTCTTATAAAGATGGGGTGCTTCTATCCAAATGGGCTTTTTAGACAAATCCACGCCTCCGTTTACTACAACTTTGTCTGTTCCGGGAATGATTTGGTCTTTTTCCAAGTCATATTCCCATACCTTGATGACTCTGTGTCCCTCATATAGTGGCTTTTCAGGAGCATCGTTGTGGGTGACGTAAGCTTTTCCGTTGTCGTCGAAGAAGATGTCCGGGTCAATACCTTCGAAATTCAGTTTGATTGGGTCGCTCCATCCTTTCATGGGGTCTTTGGTTTTTACCACCATATTTCCCATACCTCCAGAGAATTGAGTAGTAATCATATAGAAGGTATCATTATAGGGATTGTAGCGAATAGTGGGAGCATATATACCGGCACTGATACCGGAATCTTCTACTTTGAGCTGTGAGGGACGGTCAAGCACATGTCCAATCTGTTTCCAGTTGACCAAATCGGTGGAGTGGAAAATGGGCACTCCAGGGTTGATGGCAAAAGAAGAACATACTAGGTAATAGTCGGTACCTTTTTTGCAGATACTGGGGTCAGGGTAGCAGCCTTGTAGGATCGGATTGTAGAATTCACCTTCATTGAGTGGATTTTTTTCGTATACCGCATCCTTTCCTGTGTAGGTGAACTGACCGAAAATCGGTACTCCAGACTCTGGCATGGTCACCTTGCTGCTACAGGAGGCAGCTAGAAGACCTAATGTCCCTAGTGTAAGTAGTTTAAATTGATTTCTCATGATAAAAAATTAAACTTGTAATTAAATGAATGATTTTGTGGTTAAATGAAGTGTAATCTTTCTAAATGCAAATGTACGTGTTTTGTATGGGGGGGATGTGACGGTATGTTGCAGATTTCTTATTGTATGTTACGATGTGGCTGATTTTATGGAATGAAGTCACAGCTTTTGTAAATATATGTAAAACAGCGTATTATAAGGTGAAATGTAATCTGAGGATATATAAAATGTACGTTTTGTAAATGGATTAGGTGCTGTGTGTAACGTAAACAAAAGTACTGGTAACGTAAATTCTTGTAATTTTTCTATGTGTGAAGTATTTTTGTGTAGATTAAAATTTATGTCTATGAATAAACATGTTTTTATTGTCCTTTTGTCAATTTTAGGCTTGATTCCTGTCTCATTGTTTTCACGCAGCAGGGTAGTGAATGATACGATTTTTAGTAAAAAATTGAATACGGAAAGAGTCTGTTCCATTTATCTTCCTCCTTCATACGGTGAGGTTCCGGGAAAGAAATATCCGGTACTTTATCTGTTCCATGGTATGTCGCAGACCAATCAGGATTGGGTATGGCGTGGACATGTGCAGGAGGTGGCCGACCGTTTGATTTATGCAGAGGAGGCCAATGAGATGATTATTGTAATGCCGAATGCAGGAGGAGACATTTACAAAGAAGTCTGGAACGGTTTTTTCAACATGCCGGGCTGGCTTTATGAGGATTTCTTTTTTGAAGAGTTTTTACCCTATGTAGAAAGTAAATACAATGTGATTGGTAATAAAGAAAATCGTGCAGTAGCTGGATTGTCTATGGGAGGAGGTGGTGCCACGGGCTACGGGCTGTGGCATGCGGATATGTTTGCCTCTGTCTATGCGATGAGTGCCCTGATGTCTATTCCGGAAGAAGGAGCAGCTCGCTTTGAGAATCCTGATAGCAAGCTGGCCATTCTGACACGGGCTGTGATAGACCGCAGCTGCATCAAGCGCGTGTCTGAAGCAGATGCAAATACAATTCAGGCATTAAAGTCAGTGAGATGGTTCGTAGATTGTGGAGATGATGATTTCCTGCTCGACCGGAATATTGAGTTTTTTCAGGCGATGTGCAAGGCTGGCATTTCCTGTCAGTTCAGGGTTAGAGACGGTGGACACGACTGGGAATATTGGCATTCTGCTTTGTATATGTGTCTGCCTTTTGTGTCAAAGACTTTTGATAAATAATGAATAGGCATTTATGAGAAAAGTTCTGTGTGTATGTGTGCTTCTGATAGTTTCTGTCGTTGGGTTAATGGCGGCAGAGGCAGAGAATCTGAAATTGTGGTATTCGGCTCCGGCACGTAATTGGTGGGAAGCATTGCCTGTAGGTAATTCTCATATCGGAGGAATGGTGTTTGGAGGGGTTACACATGAAGAAATTCAGTTGAATGAAGAAACTTTCTGGGCCGGTGGGCCGTATAGTAATAACCGGGAAGGAGCATCAGCCTATCTGAATGAGGTGAGAAAACTAATTTTTGAAGGGAAAAACTCAGAGGCCAGGAGTTTGCTGGATGCAAAGTTCATGACTTCCCAGCATGGCATGCGTTACTTGACCTTGGGCAGTCTGCAAATGGATTTTGATTGCAAAGGAGAGTTGGATTCCTATTATCGCGATTTAAACTTGGAGGATGCGACGGCTTCTGTGCGTTTTCGTTGTGGGGGAGTGGAATATACCCGTCGGGTGTTTACTTCCTTTGCCGATAATGTTATGGTGATTGAACTGGCTGCGGGTGAGGGAAGTAAAAAAATGGGAGTTGACTTGAGATATGCCTGTCCGCTGACTTCAGAAGTGAAAAATGAAGGGGAATACCTTGTCATGTGCTGTAAGGGTGCGGAGCATGAAGGCATTCCGGCTGCACTTCATGCGGTGGTGATGATGCGTGTAAAGTCGGATGGAAAAGTGGTATGCAAGGATGGACGTCTTTCTGTGAAGGATGCATCGTCGGCTACCATCTTTCTGAGTGCGGCAACTAATTTCGTCAATTATCAGGATGTGTCGGGAGATGCATACGCTAAAGCGCGTTGTGCCATCGAAGGAGCTTGGGCTAAATCGGATAAAGCATTGTATAAGGAACATAAGGAAGCCTATTCCAAGCAGTTTGGAAGGGTGGACCTGAGTTTGCCTTCTTCTGAATTTTCGAAGAGGGAAACAGACATACGTATCAATGAATTCAATAAGGTAGAAGATTGTTCGCTAGCTGCATTGATGTTTCAGTATGGGCGTTATCTGTTGATATCGTCCTCGCAGCCAGGTAGCCAGCCGGCAAATCTACAGGGTATATGGAACAAGGATTTGTATGCACCTTGGGACAGTAAATACACCATCAACATCAATGCGGAGATGAACTACTGGCCGGCAGAAGTGACTAACCTGTCGGAGACGCATCGTCCCTTCTTCGAGATGGCACGTGACCTTTCTGTAACAGGAAGGGAAACAGCTCGTGTGTTGTATGGGGCCAAAGGATGGGTGGCTCATCATAATACGGATCTTTGGCGGGCAGCCGGACCGGTGGATTTTGCGGATGCAGGTATGTGGCCTAATGGAGGAGCATGGGTAGCTCAGCATCTTTGGCAGCATTATCTGTATTCCGGCGATAAGGATTTTCTCCGGGAGTATTATCCGGTGTTGAAAGGTACGGCCGATTTCTTTTTGTCGTTCATGACCAAGCATCCCCGCTATGGCTGGATGGTGACGGCTCCTTCCGTTTCTCCAGAACATGGACCGAACGGGGTATCCATCGTGGCTGGATGTACGATGGACAATCAGATTGCGTTTGATGCGTTGAGCAATACGCTGCGTGCGGCCCAGATATTGGGAGAAAGCAAGGCCTATTGTGACTCTCTTCAGCACTTGATAAGTCAGTTGCCTCCGATGCAGATTGGACAGTACAATCAGTTGCAGGAGTGGCTGGAGGATGTGGATGATCCGAAAGACCAGCATCGGCATATCTCTCATCTGTATGGTTTGTATCCGAGTAACCAGGTATCTCCTTATCGGAGTCCGGAATTGTTTCAGGCTGCCAAAAATACCTTGATACAGAGAGGAGATATGGCAACCGGATGGAGCATTGGCTGGAAGATTAATTTCTGGGCGCGTATGCTGGATGGCAATCATGCATATCGAATCATCCGGAATATGCTTTCTTTGTTGCCGTGCGACAGTCTGGCTGGAAAATATCCTTTGGGACGTACATACCCGAATATGCTGGATGCGCATCCGCCTTTTCAGATAGATGGGAACTTCGGCTTTACGGCTGGAGTGGCTGAGATGCTTTTGCAGAGTCACGACGGAGCTGTACATTTGTTGCCGGCCATACCCAATGAGTGGCAGGAGGGAAGTGTAAAAGGTCTGGTAGCCCGTGGAGGCTTCGTGGTGGATATGGACTGGAAGAATATGAATCTCACTCAGGCAGTAGTCTATTCTCGGATTGGAGGAGTGATTCGTTTACGGTCTTATGTTCCTCTGAAAGGAAAAGGTTTGAAGGAAGCTTCAGGTGATTGTCCGAATGATTTGTTGAGGCAGGCAGAAATTTCTGCGCCACTGATTTCGGAGAAACTGACACAACCGGAAAAACCAGAATTGAGGAAGGTATATGAATACGATTTGAAGACGAAGCCGGGAAAGCGGTATGTAGTTTACGCAAAATAGAATTTGAACGAATCATTTGTAAAAGCTTATATAATCATGAAAAAACACTTTTTGTTAGCTTGTCTGTTAATGGCTATGGGAGGTATATGGGCCGGTCCAGCCAATGCCCAGTGTGGAGATAATGGAGATGGAACGTTTTCTAATCCGGTATTCTGGGCAGATGTGCCCGACCCGGATGTCATACGTGTGGGCGATGACTTTTACATGGTGAGTACGACCATGCATCTGGTTCCCGGAGCGCCCATCATGCATTCAAAGGATTTGGTGAACTGGGAGATTGTCAGTTACCTGTACGACCGGCTGGATGACAAACCTAATTATGACTTGAAGGAGGGGACAGTTTACGGACGAGGACAGTGGGCGACTTCCTTGCGTTACCATAATGGAATGTATTATGCGTATTTCTCTCCGAATGACACTCCTTACAAAGGATATGTATATACGACTTCCGATCCGAAAAAAGGATGGAAACTTTTGTCACGTATTCCTCACTTTCATGACGCATCGTTGTTTTTCGATGATGACGGAAAAGCGTATATCTTTTATGGAACCGGACAGCTGCGTGAGTTGAAGCCTGATTTGAGCGGTGTCATGCCGGGTGGGGTCGATATGAAGATATTTGAAAGAGATAAAGAGGAAAATGCCTTGCTGGAAGGTAGCAGGGTGATAAAACACGATGGGAAATATTATTTGCTGATGATTTCATGGCCTCAGGGAGGCAATCGCCGGCAGGTATGTTATCGGGCAGATAAGATAACCGGACCTTATGAGAAAAAGGTGATATTGGAAGATGCGTTTGCCGGATTTCCGTACGTGGCACAAGGTACGATTGTGGATGACGGAAAAGGAAACTGGTATGGCGTTATTTTTCAGGATCGGAATGGGGTAGGTCGCGTGTTGACCGTGATGCCTTGCCGTTGGGTGGACGGCTGGCCGATGCTGGGTGACGAAAACGGACATGTGCCGGCTACGATGACCAAACCTGTACAAGGGTATTCTTCCGAAGGGTTAGTAGTCAGCGATGATTTTAGCGGAGACAAGTTGAAATTGAACTGGCAGTGGAACCACAATCCGATGAATGACTGCTGGTCACTGACTGAACGCAAAGGATATTTGCGCTTGAAAACCGGACGAGTAGTTGATAATTTGTTCGTGGCTCCTAATACGTTGACTCAACGCATGGAAGGACCGGAATGTTCGGGAGTTGTTTGCATGGATCTTTCAGGCATGAAGGATGGAGATGTTGCTGGACTGAGTGCCTTTAATGGAGATGCGGGTATCTTGTCTGTGACTTGTGAAGGGAACCGGAAATACCTGACCATGAAGACGGAAAGTGTTCAGTTGGATGATACAAACAAGGCCGTGACAGGTATCGACCGAAACGTGATGCAGACTGTCGACTTGACGTCGGATGTGATATACCTTCGTCTGGATGGAGATTTCAGGTTGAACAAGGACATGGCCTGCTTCTATTATAGTTACGATAATAAGGACTGGAAGAAAATCGGCTCTGATTTCAAAATGATTTTTGACTATCGTCGTTTCTTTATGGGAACCAAATTTGCCTTGTTTAATTATGCAACGAAGAGTTTGGGAGGTTTTGTCGATGTAGACTTCTTTGATTATAAACACATCAAAAAATAATTGTGGATTTGGAATTTTATGAAGATGGAAATGATGAAGCAGAATTTGATTGCAGGATGCCTGTGTTTGATGATGTGGAATGGTATCTCCTCAAACATTCAGGCTCAAGATAGATTGTACAGGAATACTTTTCCGTTAGGGGATGTGGAATTGCTTGACGGACCGTTTAAGCATGCTCAGGAATTAAACCTCAAGGTCTTGATGGAATATGATGTAGATCGCCTCCTGGCTCCTTTCTTGAAAGAAGCAGGGTTGCCCGTAAAAGCGGAGCCATTTCCTAACTGGGCTGGTCTGGACGGACATGTTGGTGGACATTATTTATCGGCTATGGCGATGAATTATGCAGCTACAGGCAATGAGGAATGCAAAAAGCGGATGGAATATATGCTGAGTGAATTGAAACGTTGCCAGGAGAGCAATGGAGACGGCTATATCGGAGGTATTCCTAATGGAAAGCTGCTGTGGACGGATATTAAGAACGGAAAAGTAGAGTCTATTTGGAAATATTGGGCTCCGTGGTATAACGTACATAAAATTTTTGCCGGATTGAGGGATGCCTGGATGTATACGGGAAATCAAGAAGCACTGGATATGTTCTTAAAATTGTGTGACTGGGGTATTTCTGTCACAGAAGGACTTTCAGACAATCAGATGGAACAGATGCTGGCCAATGAATTTGGGGGAATGGATGAAATCTTTGCCGATGCCTACCAGATTACGGGTGAGCAGAAATATCTGACTACGGCCAAGCGTTTCTCTCATCGGTGGTTGTTCGATAGTATGGCAGCACACAAGGATAATCTGGACAATATACATGCGAACACACAGATTCCGAAAGTTATCGGGTATCAGCGTATTGCAGAAGTGTGTGGAGATAATCAATACTTGGATGCAGCCGATTTCTTTTGGAACATTGTAGCCTGCAAGCGTTCGCTGGCGTTAGGCGGAAACAGTCGGCGGGAGTATTTTTCGGCCATGGACGATTTCAAAAGTCATGTAGAAGTGCGGGAAGGTCCGGAATCCTGTAACACGTATAACATGTTGAAACTGACGGAAGGTTTGTTCCGGATGACAGGAAAGGCTACATATACGGACTTTTATGAGAGAGCCCTGTATAATCATATTTTGTCAACACAGCATCCGGAACACGGTGGTTACGTATACTTCACTTCGGCTCGTCCGGCACACTATCGGGTATACTCGAAGCCTAACAGTGCCATGTGGTGTTGCGTAGGTACCGGAATGGAGAATCATGGGAAGTATGGGGAGTTTATTTATACGCATGCTTCTGATTCTCTGTTTGTCAATCTTTTCATTCCTTCACGGCTGAACTGGGAACAGGAGAAAGTCACGATTACGCAGGAAACCCAGTTTCCTGATGCAGAGACCTCTCGATTTACGGTGGGATTGAAAGGCGGAAAGTCTCGTCATTTCAAGTTGTTGGTAAGACGTCCGGCATGGGTCACAGAAGGATATGAAGTGAAATGCAATGGAAAGGTTGTGGAGGCTTCGGAAAAGACAGACGGTTCTTCTTATATCTGTATTGACCGTAAATGGAAAGATGGCGATAAAGTGGAAGTATTCTTGCCCATGAAAATGCGTTTGGAAACTCTTCAGGGAGAAGATGATTTTGTGGCCATTATGCGTGGTCCTATCCTGATGGGCGCATCTGTAGGTACAGAAAACTTAGATGGGCTGATTGCTGATGATGGGCGTTGGGGGCATATTGCTTCAGGCAAGTTGGTGCCATTAAGTGAAACTCCGGTCTTGATTGGGAGTAAAGAAGAGGTGACTAATTGCCTGAATGGTCTGAAACCCATGGAAGGTCAGACTTTACGTTATAAATTGTCGGGCATATTCAATGATTCGAAGTTTGACGGTCTGGTGTTGGAACCCTTCTCCCGTATTCATGATTGCCGATACATGATGTATTGGTTATGTATGACGGCGGATGGATATGCTGCGTATACGAAGCGTACACAAGAAGAGGAAAAACGGTTGATGGCATTGGATGCGCGTACGTTGGATGCGGTAAGTGTCGGTGAACAGCAGCCTGAAGTGGATCATAAGATGGTGAAGGAGAACTCTGAAACCGGATTATTGAAAGGTAAGAAGTGGAGGGATGCCCGCAATGGAGGGTATTTCAAATACACACTTTCTACCAACGGCAAGCAGCCTTCTTCCCTCATGGCTACTTATTGGGGGAATGAACAAGGTAACCGGAATTTTGAAATTGTGGTCGATGGTACGGTTGTGGCGACTGAGAATATCGTGGGCAAATGGAACAAGGAAGAATTTGTGGATGTGGAATATAAATTGCCCGAAGCTCTGGTAAAAGGAAAGAATCAGATTGAAGTCATGTTTAGAAGTAAGGACAATAATGTGGCAGGTGGAATTTTCATGCTGCGTTTGCTTACTGAATAAATGTTCTCAATGGGAATCTATAAAGAATGAGTATCCGCAATAGGGTTGTTCCTGTTGCGGGTTCTCATACTTGAAACAAAAAGTAAGAACTTATAAAACAAGAATGGTGGGATATCGTTACATAAAACTTTGTTTGTTTATCGTTTTGTTTTCTTTATCCACTTCTGCTCAAAATGTGAACAAAGTGGTGGAAAGGACGGTCGTAAATCCTTCTTTCAAAGCGAGAACCGGGAGTATCAATACGATAACTAAGGTGGTAATGACGGATGCTGATACCAAATTGTTCGTACATGTGGTATTTCGTCCTCACTGGTGGGTTTGCCTGGATAGTACGATTTATTTGGAAGATGTGTCTACAGGTTTACGTTACCAAACAACAGGGATAGAAGGGATGAAGTTTGGTGAACGGTTTTTCATGCCGGATTCGGGAGAAACGGATGTGGTCTTGACTTTTCCTCCGTTGCCGGAATCGGTAAAAATGGTGAATTGGATTCGGCCAGATTCGTCAGAAGATAATACATACGGCATTGATCTGACAAAAGATGGAGAAGGGTTGGGTGTTTCTGAAAAACGAGAAAGATGGCTTGCTCAAAATCCACAGACGGGAACGTCAGTCGGAAGAGAGGAGGGATTTACTCATTTCTTTCACTCAGATACGACTTATGTGACTGGGGTACTTGATCATTATGATCCTATATTGGGATTTGATACCGGTATCATTTATGTACAAGATATGCTGGAAGATAAAGACCGACCAGTAGTCATAAAGATTCATCCGGACGGAAAATTAGAGGGAAAAGTATTTTTAGAGCATCCTTCCCAATGTTTAATGGTGATAGGAGAAAATAATTCACTGCATAGAAAAATTTATCTTGAACCAGGAAAGACTTTGTCGCTGTATATCGATTTTGAAGATATGCTTGCCCGCAGCAGAGCTAGAGACTGGAACTATCCGTTGTCCAATCTGATGTATGGAGATGAGTTGGGTGAAATAAACCGACAACTTGCCGGAGCACCGGAGTTTACGCTTGGCTATTTGGAAATGAAAGAAATGGAAAGTAAATTGACTCCAAAGCAGGTACGTGAGAAATGGGATGAAGCTGTGAGTTTATGGCACGATAAGTTGTTTCAATACATGGATAAGCAACAGGTATGTCTTAAGGTCCGACAGTTGTTGCCATTGGATGAAAAGATATCTGGAGCATATTGGTTACTGGATTACGCGATGGATTATACTTATGGGTTAGCGAATGATACTACCGGAAAGGCGCCGTTACCCATAGAGTTTTTCAGCTTTTTGCGCGATATGCCGCTTAATGATGAAAAAATTTTGGCTGTAAATAAAGCTTCCATCTTTATCAATCGTTTTGCGTTTATGGATTGGTTGCAAAAGCAGGCGTATGAAAAATTCAAAGCATGCTATGGAATGGTAATTCCATCTGATATGACTCCTTTACAGACTGCGGAGAGAATGTTTTATCCTTATAAAATACAGACAGAGATTCTGATGGAGTATTTGAATATGAATGAAATACCTTTTTTGTGGCAGTTGGTTTTGTGCAATAAGATTTGTTCTGTGCTGGAGGCGGAAGCTAACAAAAAAGTGACTCAGCAGGATTTGAAAACTACACAGACGATGTCGTGTCTGAAGGATTCTTTCTGTGCAATGATTACTTATCCTGTGCTGACACAGGCAATAGAAAGCTCTTATCAGGAGTATCTCAAGAAGCAACCTTACCAACTACCCCCTTGTGAAGGAACGGATATTTTTCGAAAAATTACGGAATCTTATAAAGGGAAGATTTTGTTGGTTGATTTTTGGTCGACCGGTTGTGGACCATGTCGGTTTGCAATTGAGAGAAGTGCAGACTTGAGAGCGAAATGGAGAGGGCATAAAGATGTGCAGTTCATATTTATAACCAGTGAAGGTGAGTCTCCGGAGAAACCTTATAAAGAATATGTAGAAAAGAATTTAAAAGGAGAGGCTGTCTATCGCATTCCGTCATCCGACTATCAGCGCTTGCGTGAATTATTTAGTTTCAATGGCATTCCACGTTATATACTTGTGGGACGCGATGGAAAAATCATTTCGAATGATTATCTGCATATTTATCAGTCTGAAGCATTGGAGAAGGATTTGAAGGCCTTGGGAGTGAATTTGGATGAAGAAAAAGAAAAATAGGAATAGATAAATTTCGTTTAGAAGAATTTAAGTAGAGGTATATAAGTTTAAATTAAAAACTAATGTCTATGATAAAACGTGTATTGTTATCGTCTTTTGCGGCAATGATGTGTATAACCGGGTTATATGCAGGTGAAAAAGATGTGTTAAGTCCTGATGGACGCTTGAAAGTGGTTGTTTCGGATGAAGGTGGAATGCCTTCTTATCAGGTATTCTATGACGGAGTGGCTTTTATCAAGAGGTCTCCGCTGGGGCTTAAGACAAATATAGGTGATTTTACCTCTTCTTTGACGTTTGGAAGTGACATAGCAGAACTTCCTATATGGAAAAATTATCGCTTGCCGAACATCAAGAAAAGTAAAGTTGACTATTCTGCTGAATCGGCTGTCATTCCATTTACCAAAGAAGGACAGAAGGTTTTTGATGTGGAATTCCGGGTAAGTAACAATGACGTGGCTTTCAGATATACTGTGTATCCTAAGAAGGATATCTTGTGTTGTGTCGTGCAGCAGGAAGCTACGGGTTTTGTGTTGCCGGAAGGAACGACTACCTTCTTGTGTCCGCAAAGTGGGCCGATGGGTGGTTTTGCCCGAACTTCTCCCAGTTATGAGACACCGTATACAGTAGATGATACGATGGGAAAAAATGGTTGGGGGGAAGGATACACATTCCCTTGTCTATTCAAAAATTCTGACAAAGGTTGGGTATTAATATCCGAAACCGGAGTGAGCAGCTATTATTGTGGCAGTCGCCTGATCGGACACGAGAACGGACTTTATACCATTGGTTTTCCGCAGGAAGGTGAATTTAACGGCAATGGTACAACCTCTCCAGGAATCGCTCTTCCGGGCAAGACTCCTTGGCGTACTATTACGTTGGGTTCTACTTTGGCTCCGATAGTAGAAACGACTGTGCCGTTTGATGTAGTGGAACCATTGTATGAACCGTCGAAAGACTATGCGGCTGAATATGGTTGTGGAACCTGGAGCTGGATTATTGCGGGCGATGCCAGCATGAATATGGACGACCAGAAGCGTTACATAGATTTCTGTGCAGCAATGGGTTATCGTACGGTACTGGTCGATGCGCTTTGGGATACGCAGGTGGGCTATGATAAAATAGAAGAGCTGGCAGCTTATGCCAAACAGAAGAATGTAGGCTTGTATTTGTGGTACAATTCCAATGGATACTGGAATGATGCGCCTCAAGGTCCTCGTGGAAAGATGAGTAACATTATCGCCCGTCGGAAAGAGATGAAGTGGATGCAGCGTATTGGTATCAAGGGAATTAAGGTTGACTTTGTGGGTAGTGACAAGCAGGTCACCATGCAGCTTTATGAAGATATTCTGGCCGATGCAAATGATTATGGACTCTTGGTCATTTTCCATGGTTGTACCATTCCGCGTGGATGGGAACGTATGTATCCTAATTATGCGGCCAGTGAAGCGGTATTGGCCAGTGAGAACATGAATTTCTCTCAGGGAAGCTGTGATGCGGAAGCATTCAATGCATGTATTCATCCGTTTGTGCGCAACACGATTGGGAGCATGGATTTTGGAGGAAGTACTTTGAATAAATATTATAATGCGAAAAATGAGCCGGGTGGACGGATGAGAGTCACTTCTGATGTGTTTGCACTGGCTACGGCGGTATTGTTCCAGAGTCCGGTACAGCACTTTGCATTGGCACCGAATAACCTGACGGATGCGCCGGCTTGGGCCATTGATTTCATGAAGAAAGTACCGACCACATGGGATGAAGTGAAATTTATAGACGGCTATCCAGGCAAGTATATCGTAATGGCACGTAAACATGCAGGTAAATGGTATGTGGCAGGTATTAATGCACAGGATGAAACCGTTAAATTGAAGATTGATGTTTCGTCCTTGTTTGCAGCAGGAGAGGTTGTCTGTGTGTATGAAGATAATGATAAACTGGCAGGCTCTGTCAAGGAACAGGTTATCAGTAAGAAACAAGTTGTGAACCTTTCTATTCCTAAAAATGGAGGTATAGTAATTACTCGGAAATAATTGTGAAGGAAAAGTTATGATAAGCAGTAAAGTAATATTGACAGTATTGGGAGGATTGATTTCTCCCATGCTGTTGGCGCAGAATCCGATTGTGCAGACCTGCTATACGACAGATCCGGCTCCTATGGTACACGATGGCAGACTTTATGTGTATACAGGACATGACGAGGACAAAGCTGATTTTTTCTGGATGCAGGAATGGAGGGTATACTCTACGGAGGATATGGTTAATTGGACTGACCATGGTTCTCCGCTTGCCATAGAGTCTTTTGAATGGGCGGATGACCGTGCGTGGGCTGCGCAGTGCATAGAACGTCATGGCAAATTCTATTGGTATGTCTGCCTGCACTCGAAACTTACAGGAGCGATGGCCATTGGGGTTGCAGTGGGTGACTCGCCTGTGGGACCTTTCCGGGATGCCATAGGAAAACCGCTTTGTGACGGTAGTTGGGATTATATTGATCCAACCGTGTATATTGACAATGATGGCAGGGCTTTCTTGTATTGGGGAAATCCGAATATCTATTATGCGGAATTGAATGAGGATATGATATCCATCAAGGGAGAGGTAAAAAAGCAGGACCAGACTGTGGACAGTTTTGGGGCTCCGAATCCGGAAAAGCGTGTGAAGGGAGAAAAATATAGGGATATCTATACGGAAGGTCCGTGGTTCTACAAACGGAAGGATAATTATTATTTGCTGTATGCGGCAGGAGGTGTTCCGGAACACATTGCATATTCCATGAGTAAGTCGCCTGTGGGGCCATGGAAGTATATGGGAGAAATTATGCCTTTGCAGGATACGGGTTCATTTACGAATCATTGCGGGGTGATTGATTATAAAGGGAATTCTTATTTCTTTTATCATACCGGAAAGTTGCCAGGAGGGGGTGGATTCGGACGTTCTGTAGCTGTGGAAGAGTTTAAGTATAATGCAGACGGAACTTTTCCTGTGATCAATGCTACGCAAGAAGGCGTAAAACCGATAGGCACCTTTAACCCTTATCAACGTGTGGAAGCGGAGACCATGGCTTTTTCTGAAGGAGTGAAGACGGAACCAAATGACCAGACAGGAATCTATGTGTCGGACATTCATAACGGTGATTACCTGAAGGTGAGGGAAGTTGATTTAGGAAAGAAGGGTGCCAGCCGATTGGAAGTAAGTGTGGCAAGTGCGTTGAGGGGTGGAACCATTGAAGTGCATGCCGACAGTATAGGTGGAACGTTGATTGCGGAAGTACAAGTTCCTCATACCGGAGGATGGGAAATATGGAAGACTTTGGAAACCTCAGTGAAACAAGACGGACAGACCATTTCGGGTGTGCATGATTTGTACTTCTGTTTTAAAGGTAGAAAGGGATGTAAGCTTTTCAATTTTGACTGGTGGAGAATGTCTGAGTGACAAGTGTTATGAATTAATGAATGACTTAAATTTTGAATATTATGAATATTAGTAAGATTCTATGGTTATGTGGTAGCTGCGGATTATTGAGTTGTTTGAATGTAAATGCGCAGCGGCCGATTATTCAGACAAAGTATACAGCCGATCCGGCACCGATGGTATACAATGATACGGTATTTCTTTATACGACTCATGATGAAAACGATGCGGAAGGATTTAAGATGCAGGATTGGTTGTTGTACACTTCTACGGATATGGTAAACTGGACCGACCATGGAGCAGTGGCTTCACTCAAAAGTTTTGATTGGGTGAAACGTGACAATGGAGCTTGGGCCGAGCAAGTGGTTGAACGCAATGGAAAATTTTATATGTATTGTCCGATTCATGGAAATGGTATCGGTGTACTGGTGTCCGACAGTCCTTACGGACCATTCAAAGACCCTCTTGGGAAACCTCTGGTATGGCAGAAAGAACATTGGGATGACATTGATCCGACAGTGTTTATTGACGACGACGGACAGGCATATATGTATTGGGGAAATCCGCATTGCTATTACGTGAAATTGAATGAAGATATGATTTCTTATTCAGGAGAAATCGTGCAATTGGCAGAAACTCCGGAGCATTATCAGGAAGGACCGTGGTTCTATAAACGTAATGGACACTATTATCTGGCTTTTGCTTCTACCTGTTGTCCGGAAGGTATCGGCTATGCCATGAGTGACAGCCCTACAGGTCCATGGAAGACCAAGGGATACATCATGCGTCCTACGGTCAGAACCCGTGGAAATCATCCGGGTATTATGGATTATAAAGGAAAATCGTATGTATTTGGTTTGAATTATGACTTGTTGAAACTGGAAACAGATACTCATTATGAACGTCGTTCAGTATCGGTCGCAGAGATGCACTATAATGAAGATGGAACCATTCAGGAAGTGCCTTATTGGGCGGATACTAAGCTGGAGCAGGTAGGTACTTTCAATCCTTTCCGAAAGGTAGAGGCTGAAACGATGGCTTGGGGATATGGATTGAAAACAGCTCCCAATGCGGATAAGTCTCTTTCGGTAGTAGATGTGAATAATGGAGAGTACATCTGTGTACGTGGGGTGGACTTTGAAAAGAATAAAGCCCGTCGCTTTGAGGTCTCCGCTTTGCCGCTTGAGGGAGGAAATCTGAAGATTCGTTTGGATGCTCCGGATGGAAAGATTGTTGGAAACGTAAACATACCGCAGGGAAATGAAACGTCCAAATATCAACTTTATTCCTGTGAGGTCAATGCGGTCAGTGGAGTCCATGATTTGTATCTTAGTTTTGAAGGAGAGAATAAGAAGGACTTGTTTGAGTTGGATTATTGGGAATTCAAACGTAAGTGAGTGTGGAATAAAGGGTCAAATACAATAAATCGTATGAGAATATGAAAGCTATTATTTTGACGGGCGTTTTATCGTTTGCTTCTGTTCTGTCTTCTTCTGGAATACTGTTGGCCGGAAATGTGCTTACAAGAACTGCACGTGGGCTTAAATTGAATATGGAGGAAGATAAGCTGGTGACAGAAATTGTATTTTATACCCCCGAGATAGCTCGGGTGGTGAAATATCCTTCTTCTTCCGATACGATACCAGAGCGTAATAATCTTTCAGTGGTATTGGCTCCTCGTAAATGCAAACTTTCTTATGGGGAGGCCAACGGGAAATATACCGTTACGTCATCGGAAGTAATGGTGTTGCTGGATAAAGAAACTGGGAATGTGTCTTTCCAAACCAAGAATGGAGCCGAGTTGCTGGAAGAACAGGAAAAACCTGTGTTAATACAATATAAAGAAGGAGTAAATACGGGCGATTACCGTATCAAACAGGTCTTTAAGTTGGACAAGGATGAGCCTATTTATGGTTTGGGGCAGATGCAGAGTGGAAAACTCAGTCAGCGGAATCAGGATAAGTATCTTATTCAAGGAAACGTGGAAGATGTGGTCACATTCTTCCAGTCTGTGAAAGGATATGGTGTTTTTTGGGACAATTATTCTCCTACTTGGTTTGTTGATAATGAAAAGGCAACCTTTTTTGAATCGGAAGTAGGAGAGTTCATCGATTATTATTTCATGACCGGTGGTAACGCCGACGGGGTAATAGCCAATATGCGTGAACTGACAGGTCAGGTACCGATGCTCCCTCTTTGGACTTATGGTTTCTGGCAGAGTCGGGAAAGGTATAAGAGTCAGAATGAGATTGTAGGAGTGGTGAGCAAGTATCGTGAGTTGCAGGTTCCGCTCGACGGTATCATCCAGGACTGGCAGTATTGGGGTGGAAATTATCTGTGGAATGCCATGGAATTCCTGAACGGGGAGTTTTGGAATCCTCAAAAAATGATGGAGGATATTCATGGCATGAATGCCAAGGCTATAATCTCTATCTGGTCTTCTTTTGGACCGATGACAAAGCCTTATAAGGAACTGGATGAGAAGGGAATGCTTTTCAACTTTCAGACATGGCCTTTGGCAGGACCTGATTTGTGGCCTCCACGGGAAGATTATTTGTCGGGGGTACGGGTTTACGATGCCTATAATCCAAAAGCCCGTGATATCTATTGGAAATATGCGAACAAAGGACTGTTTGCCTTGGGAATGGATGGCTGGTGGATGGATTCTACGGAACCTGACCATCTGAACTTCAAGGATGAAGACCTGAATGAAGAGACTTTCTTGGGAAGTTTTCGGAAAGTGCGTAATGCGTATCCGTTGATGTCGGTTGGAGGGGTATACGACCATCAGCGTAAGGTCTCTTCCGATAAGCGTGTGTTTATTTTGACTCGTTCCGCATTTGCTGGACAACAGCGATATGGGGCGAATACATGGACGGGAGATATTCAAGGGACATGGGATTCTTTTAAGCGGCAGATTCCGGCTGGATTGAATTTCTCTCTTTCCGCTATTCCGAACTGGAATACGGATATAGGGGGATTCTTCTTGGGTGAATATCCGAAGAAACTGGCAGATCCGGATTATAAGGAACTGTATGTAAGATGGCTGCAGTTTGGTGCCTTTTGTCCGATGATGCGTTCGCACGGTGCGGATGCGCCTCGTGAAATTTATCAGTTCGGACAGAAAGGAGAACCCTATTATGATGCGATTGCGAAGTTTATCCATCTTCGTTACTCTTTGTTGCCCTACATCTATTCTCTTTCTTGGGAAGTCACTTCACATCAGTCTACTTTCTTGCGGGCGCTAGTAATGGATTTTCCAAAAGACAGGAAGGTGTGGGACATGAACAATGAGTATATGTTCGGAAAGTCTATTTTGGTGAAGCCTGTAACGGACCCGATGTACACCAGAATGCAGGGCGAAGAGCGTGTTTCTGATTTTTCATCGGTGAAGTCTACCGAAGTGTATTTGCCGGAGGGAGCAGACTGGTATGATTATTGGACTGGAGAGAAACTGGCAGGAGGTGTATCTGTGCAGAAAGAAGTTCCTTTGGATGTGATGCCTTTGTATGTAAAGTCTGGAAGTATTATTCCTATAGGGCCAGAAGTGCAGTATGCCCAGCAGAAATCATGGCAACAACTTGATATTCATATTTATCCTGGTGCAGATGGTACTTTCTGTTTGTATGAAGATGAGTTTGATAACTATAATTATGAAAAGGGGGCTTATTCAGAAATATGGATGAAATGGAATGACAAAAAGCGAACCTTTACGATTGAAAGTAGAAAAGGCGAATATCAAGGAATGCTCCACAAACGGACCTTTGTCTTGAAAACGGCAGATGGAAAAGAAAAAACAATCAATTATACAGGTAAAAAAATCAATGTAAAATTATGAGTCAAATAATTCTGATGAGATATATACAAGCCAATAAGATTTATGGTAAGAATCGGTGGCGTAAATTGGCAATGGGGGTAGCTCTGTTCTCTAGTTTGACTGTGGCTGCGCAAAATCCCATTATTCAGACTTCTTATACGGCCGATCCAGCTCCTTTGGTATATAATGACCGGTTGTATCTTTATACCAGTCACGATGAAGATGGGTCTACTTGGTTTACCATGAATGACTGGAAACTTTATTCTACAGATGATATGGTAAATTGGACGGAACATCCCATGCCTTTGTCATTTAAAACATTTGAGTGGGCAGGAGGAGATGCCTGGGCAGCTCAGTGTATGGAACGTAACGGGAAATTTTATATGTATGTACCTGTGACGGATTTGAAGGGGGAGACTGCTATCGGAGTGGCTGTGTCCGACAGCCCTTATGGACCTTTCTATGACCCGTTGGGAGCTCCGCTTGTGCAGGCTGAATACGGAAATATCGATCCTACCGTCTTTATCGATGACGACGGACAGGCTTATTTGTATTGGGGAAATCCCAATTGTTATTATGTGAAGTTGAATGAGGACATGATTTCTTATGAAGGAGGAATACATGCGGTACCGATGAAACCGGAAGCCTTTGGACGTAGGGAGGGAGATCCGCAGCGTCCTACGTTGTATGAAGAAGCTCCTTGGTTGTATAAGCGTAAAGGAATGTACTATCTTTTCTATGCAGGAGGACCGTTGCCTGAACATCTGGCTTATGCCACATCAAAAGGTCCGGAAGGTCCGTGGAATTACGGAGGTACATTGATGGCTACTGAAGGAGGAAGTTTTACGAATCATCCGGGTATTGCTGATTTCAGAGGAAAAACTTATTTATTCTATCATGACGCTTCTCTTCCGGGTGGAAGTGGTTTTACTCGTTCTGTGTGTGTCAGAGAGCTGGACTTCCAGGCAGACGGGAAGATTCCGTGTGTGAAGATGGTGAAAGAGGGAGTCGCAAAAAGCTTGAAACCTCTTTGTCCATACCGGAAGGTGGAAGCAGAGACCATGGCGTGGTCGGAAAAAATGAAAAGTTCATATAACGCTCAAGTTGGGGTTTTTATTACTGCTTTAGCGGATGGAGCTTATACAAAAGTTCGGTCTGTGGATTTCGGTGAAAAGGCTCCGTCTCGTTTTTCAGCCCGTTTGTCTACCACTCACAATGCAGAGATTACGATGGAGGTACGTCTTGACGGACTGGATGGACAGGTGTTGGCAAAGATAAAGGTGCCGCGGACGGGGGGAAGTGACCGTTGGCGGATTGTGGAGGCACAGATACCGAAAGTGACAGGAGTACACGACCTGTATTTTATCTTTAATGGAAAGGCTCCGAAGGATCTTGCTTATTTTGATTATTGGAAACTGAATTATTAATTGTGCATGTCATGAAGAGGGGTTATCTATGTTTGTTGTTCTTCTTTGCTTGTGTATGGTGGAGAGGAGAAGGTGTGGCCGGGAACATCCCCGGCCTCTCTTCTACCTGTCAGGTAGAAGAATGGACGCTGGAAAAAAAAGAAACTGACCAGGTTATTTTCCGTCGGGCAGATACCCGGTTGAGGCTAATGCCGTTGACCGAAGGTGCTGTAAGGGTGGTTCGAAGCCGGGGGATTGCGCATGAGCTTCCGGAATTGGTGTATCTTCCAGTGAAGGCTCCAGCTTATACACTTAAGAAGGAAGATGGTGGGTATATTTTGACTTTAAAGAATGTAAGAGTAAAGGTGTCAGTATCCGACGGACGAATTTCGTTCCTCTCTTCGGATGGAAAGGTGATATTGGGAGAGGAAGGAGGTCAGATTCAGGCTTCTTCTGTGCAAGGGGAACAGACGTATGTGTCCACACAGACTTTCCATTCTCCTTCCGATGAATATCTTTATGGACTGGGGCAGTTTCAGGATGGGTATTTGAATGTGCGTGGATTGACGCGGAGGCTGACTCAGGTCAATACGCAGATTGCCATCCCTTTTGTGATGTCGAATAAGGGATACGGACTTTTGTGGAACAACTACGGTCTGACGGAATTTAACCCGTCTTCTTCGGTGATTGCGCTCCAGAAAACGGGCGCTTCAGGTGATAAGGTGACTGTGAATGTGACTTCTACCGAAGGAGGTAAAGAAGAAGTACGTGAAAGTAATGTGTTTGCAGGTAGCCTGCAAGTAGAGTCCGACGGGCAATATGCTTTGATGCTGGATGTTGGAAGTTCCATGGCTCGCAGGCACAACTTGGAAATTGACGGACGTACGGTAGTAGACTTGAATAATTTGTGGCTGCCACCTACAGTTTCTGTACTGGTTGACTTGAAAGCGGGAACACATCGTTTGAAGGCGGAGTTGACGAAGGAGGATACTCCTAAGCTGTATTTCCGGAAAGTAGACCAGACTACGACCTTTCGTTCTCCGGTTTCTAATGGCATCGATTATACCTTCTTTGCCGGAACGGCCGATGAGGTGATTGCTTCTTATCGGGCTGTGACGGGAGAAGTACCGATGTTGCCGGCATGGGCCTTGGGATACATTCATTGTCGGGAACGTTTTCATTCTCAGAAAGAATTGTTGGAAACGGCCTCTCGGTTCCGAAGAGAAAAATTGCCGGTCGATTTGATGGTGCAGGACTGGCAGTATTGGGGCAAATATGGCTGGAACGCCATGCGCTTTGATGAGGCAGATTACCCTTCTCCTCGGGAAATGGTCGACAGTCTTCACCGGATGGATATGAGGCTGATGCTGTCGGTCTGGTCGAAGGTGGACCAGAACTCGGTGCTGGGGAAAAAAATGGCCGAGAAAGCCTATTATATTCCAGGCACTCCTTGGATTGATTTCTTTAATCCGGAGGCAGCTTCTTTTTACTGGCAGAATTTTCGGGATAGCTTGGTCCTTCCGATAGGAATAGATGCTTGGTGGCTGGATGCCACAGAACCGGAGAATGACGATTTGGTGGGGCGTCGGGTAAATCACTCAAGTTGTCCCGGAGAGGTGTTCCGGAATGTCTATCCATTGGTGGTTAATAAAACGGTATATGAAGGTTTGCGGAGCCTTTCTGCCAATGGAGAGAAACAGGGTTCCTTCAGTCCCCGAACGGTTTTGCTTACCCGTAGCGGCTTTCCGGGGATTCAGCGGTATGGAGTGGCCACCTGGTCGGGGGATGTCGGGAACGATTGGGATACGTTTCGTCGTCAGATTGTAGCCGGATTGGGAATTTCTGTCTGTGGTCTGCCTTGGTGGACGTACGATGCCGGAGGGTTCTTCCGGCCGGGAGATGCACAGTATACGGATGTCCATTTTCATGAACGGTTTTCCCGGTGGCTTCAGACTTCGGTTTTTCTGCCTTTGATGCGTGTACATGGGTATATGACGAATACAGAGTTTTGGAACTACGGAGACAAAGTGACGGAAATGGCCCGTAAATCGTTGGCCTTGCGTTATCGCCTTCTACCCTATATCTATTCAGAGTCTGCATGGGTTTCGCTGGAAGATGGAACAATGTTGCGTCCTTTGGTAATGGATTTTCCACAGGATACGTTGGCTTTATCTTTGAAATACCAGTATATGTTTGGCCGTTCTCTGTTGGTTTCTCCTATTGTGGAAGAGGGACCTGCAATCTGGAAAACGTACTTGCCTGCTGTTCAAGGTGGGTGGTATGATTTTTATGACAACCGGCATTTGTCTTCAGGGTGGGTTCAAACCTCGGTTTCTCCGGATTACATTCCTGTATTTGTCAAATCGGGTACGATTTTACCTTTGGCTTCCGGTTACGCGGACGAGGCTGATACGGCTTTGCAATCGGAGTGGGAAATTCGGGTGTATACCGGAACGGATGGTACTTATCAGCTGTATGAAGATAATGGAGCAGACTGTGAGTATGAAAAAGGAGCCTGTTCCTGTATCCGTCTGACCTGGAATGAGAAAGACGCTACGTTGGTGATAGGTAAACGGAAGGGGACGTTTGCGGGAATGAAGCCTGTTCGGAAGCTGAAGATTGTGAAAGTCGCTTCGTCTTCCAATGGGGCGGTAGAAGTGGCCGAGAAGTCGGTCGTATATAAGGGAGAGGAACTTGAAGTTGCTTTCTGATAGAATGAAAAAAGGAAAATGAAAAGTTGAATCTAAATTTGTGAATAATGGAAATGAAGAAAATGATTGCAACGCTGACGTCGTTGATGGCTTTGACTTTTGGACCTGTTTTTGCACAGGTTCATACAGAAGCAGGCAAGGTGGATGAGAATTTTCATATTTATCTGTGCTTGGGTCAGTCGAATATGGAGGGAAATGCAAAAATAGAAGCATGCGATACGGTGGATGTGAATCCTCGTTTTAAAGTGCTTCAAGCTGTGGATTGTCCGGATTTAGGACGGAAGAAAGGGGAGTGGTACACGGCGGTTCCCCCTTTGGCAAGATGTGGCACCGGATTGACTCCTGCAGATTATTTCGGTCGCACAATGGTAGATAGTCTTCCGGCCAATGTACAGGTGGGAGTGATTGATGTAGCCGTAGGAGGTTGTAAAATCGAATTGTTTGATAAAGATAATTATACTTCATACGTAGAGACTTCTCCGAACTGGCTGAAAAACATGGTGGCCGAGTATGATGGAAATCCTTATGCCAGATTGATTGAATTGGCCAGACAGGCTTCCCGTTGTGGAGTCATAAAAGGGATTCTGTTTCATCAGGGAGAGTCAAATACTGGCGATCCGGAGTGGCCGTTGAAAGTCAAGAAAGTGTACGACAGCATTCTTTCCGATCTCAATTTGAAACCCAATTCATTGCCTCTGTTGGTGGGTGAACTTGTGTCGGAAGGGCAGGGAGGAGCTTGTGCCTCTATGAATCCGGTGATTCAGAAATTGCCGGAAACAATACCTTCCGCGCATGTCATTTCATCCGAAGGGTGTGAGGCTGTTTCCGACAGGCTGCATTTCAGTGCGGCCGGATATCGTGAGCTGGGTAAAAGATATGCGCTTACGATGCTTCAGATTCTGAATGCAGAATAACTGATGGAAATTAAAAAGTCTGGTCGAAATTTAACGGCCAGACTTTTTTAGTTATTTCTTATTGTTTTTCCGTTTTATCTTGTTCATTTTGGGGTTCCTCTTCCAGCTTGTCTTTGTTCTCTTTGCAATATTCCATGTATTTGCTTGGAGAAACACCATATAATTCTTTGAAGGCATTCGAGAAATAAGTGGTGTTGTTAAATCCTACCAGCTGGGATATTTCAGAAATACTGTAGTTTTTCTCTGATTTCAGTAGAATTTCCGCCTGCTTTAGTCGGATATTCCGGATGAAATCTCGTGTGGACTGATTTGTGATTTCCTTAAGTTTCCGGTACAGATGTACTCGGCTTATACCCACTTCTGCCGCAATCATTTCCGCATTCAGGTCTGGATTGTTCAGGTTTTTGTTGATGGCTTTCATTACTTTTTTCATCAGCTTTTCGTCTGCCGACTGAGGCTGAACCACCTCAATCTGTCCATCCTGTTCCTGTTTTCCACTGAAATTGTTGCGCAATACCTCCCGGTTTCGAATCAGGTTTTCAATGGTTGTAATCAGAATTTCCAGGTTAAACGGTTTGGCAATGTAGGCGTCTGCTCCTAGTGAGAGTCCTTCAATATAGTCCTTTTCACTGTTCTTGGCCGTTAGAAGAATGACTGGAATATGATTGGTCTTGATGTTCTGTTTCAGTTTTTTGAGTAAGGTGATACCGTTTATTTCCGGCATCATGATATCGCTGAGTACCAAGTTGGGCATGTGTGACATAATGATTTCCAGTGCTTCCTTTCCATTGCTGCAACTTAATACCCGGAAATAATTGCTTAACTCAGTGAGCAGATAATTACGTATGTCGTCTTCATCTTCCACAATGAGGACAGAGTGCTTCTTACGTGGTAATTTTTTGCCATTGTCATCTCCGCCTTCGTTTTCTTCAAGGTGTAATGGAATATGTTGAAATGCATTATCTTCCGATGAAGTGAGAGCTGTATTCTCTGAAGTTTCGGGAGCAATGTCTTCTGCCGACAGATGTGCACGGCCTAAGGGAATATGTATGATAAAACTGCATCCCGGCTGATTGTCATTGTTCTTGACTGTAATGGTGCCATGATGCATTTTTACGAGTGACATGGACAGATGCAGTCCGATACCCGTCCCTTTGCTGCGCGATCGGTCATCACTGATTTGGTAGAAACGTTCAAAAATACGTGTCATTTCACTTTCCTTGATACCGGTACCATTGTCTTCAATGATAATTTCAGCACAGTTGTTTAATGGGGCCTCCTCTTTGTTATTGTGGACAGAGTTGATGTAGATATTGATTTTTCCCTCATTCTGAATATGTTTAAGTGCATTGGACAGCAAGTTAAAAATGACCTTGTCAAAATTGTTCGGGTCCAGCCATACCTTCAGGCTATCCAGTTGGGTAATCAGGTTTAACTGAGCATTTTTGCTGGTAGCCTGATACGCGAATGTGTCTTTAATGTTATTGATAAAACCGATGAGTTCCACTTCCGTGAAACTGAGTTTCATTTGGTTCTTGTCTATTTTACGGATATCCATCAGCTGATTGATCAGATTCAGTATGCGCTGTGCATTACGTTCAATCAGGGAGTAGCTTTTCTGCCTTTCGGTATCGCTGTCGGTGGAGATTAACTTTTGCAGCGGACTTATAATCAGCGACATCGGGGTTCTGATTTCGTGTGAGATGTTGATAAAGAACTGAAGCTTAGCCTCGTTTATTTCTTCCAAGTGTTTGTGTTTCAGCATCTCTTGTCTTACTCTGTATTTTTCTTTCGCCTGATGTATGAAGACGGCAGCTATGCTGCCAATGATGGCCAGATAGATAATCCAGGCTATAGTCGAGTTATACCATGCAGGGTGAATATGGATGAATATGGTTTTTATTTCTGATTCTGCAGAACCATTGACGGCCTTGATTTTAAACTCGTATTTTCCTACCGGAAGATTGCTGAATGAAACGCGTGAAGTTCCTTTGGGCAGAGAGTTCCAGGTCCCATTGTTCATGGAGTATACATAACCTTGAGAGGTCATGAAATTGTCAGTGGCAAATTCAATGTAGAAAGAATTGTCGTAATGTGCCAAGTTGATTTCTTTTGCATTGAATATGTCATTGTCAATCACATGGTAATTCCCGGATTTCGTAAGTTCATTTACAGGCTTATCGTGTAGATAGAATCCGGTAATTCGGATTTTTCCTTGGAATTTCTGAATTTTGATATCATCCGGATTGAAGAAAATGATTCCGTTGGTTCCTCCAAACAAGATTTTACCGTCGGGATATTGGTAAAACGCATTTCTGGAGAATTCATTGTTGTATAAGCCGTCGGAAGCATAGAACGGGATGAAAGATTTCTTTTGTGGGTCGTATTTTGCAAGGCCTTGATTGGTGCTGACCCAAATGTCGTTGTTTTTATCAACTACGATAGATGAAATATGGTTGTTGGGCAAGCCGTTTTGGATGGTGAATTGTTCAAGGATATTCAAATCCTTGTCCATGACTGTGACTCCATCAGATGTACCGGCCCAGATACGATGTTCGTGATCTTCTATAATGGAATAGACTACTAGTCCAAGCAATGCCTTTTCTTGGCCTACTATTTTCAAGTTTTGAGTATCTATGCATTTTATTCCATTGTAAGTACCAATGTATAACCTTCCATTCTGGGCATAATACAGTGCATCAATCCATTGGTTAATATTTTTCATGTCCTGAGTGTTATACACATTGATATGTTCCTGAATGGAGGACTGTAAGTCGCTGAAATAGAGCCCAGTTCCCATTGTGCCAATCCATAATCTTTTATGGTTGTCTTCAGCTAAGCAATATACGCGTTTGATTTCATTTCCGTTTTTGTCTTTCAATGTCACTTTGGTAAATTTGTCCCCTTTGGCATTCATGAAAGAAAGTCCGCTCAGGTAAGAGCCTATCCATACATTCTTGTTTGAATCTTTGAACAGACACATCACCGTGGGAGGTATGTCAGAATCTGATTCAGGAGTCAGATGGCGGATAAAATTATATTGGTTATTCAGCTGGTAGATTCCATCGTTATCGGTTCCCACAACGAGTTTCCCGTCGTCATAGTCACATAAGGCCGTGATGCAGTTGTTTCCGATGTAATTCCGAAGCGAGGAATAACTTCCGATATACCCGAACATATTGGCTTGTAAAGGAATAAAAGCTACGCCTCTCTGGTAAATACCTATCCACAGATTGGTACTGTTGTCTATCAGAAGGGAGTGTACTTTACTTCTTTTCAGGTTTACATTGTCTATATAAAAGTCTGTATCCGCAATATTTTTTTCTAAAATGTCATAAGAAACAATTCCTTCTCCGTCAATGCCAATCAGCATGATACTTCCCTTTTGTTTCAGGTCTTTGATGGGAAACTCGGATTTGAAGATTTGCTGGAATGTATCGTCCGCCTTTTGATAAACGAATGCACCGCGTCCGGTGGTACCTATATATACATTGCCGTAGGAGTCTTCCGCACAGCAGTTAATAAACTGGTTGCCGTTGTGTTTACCAAGCGAATAATCGTATCTCTTTCCATTTTTATCAATCCGGATGACCCCATGGTATTCTGTGCAAATCCAGATATTTCCATTTTTGTCCTCTTTGATTTCGTTGATGGTATATCCGGGTAGAGGAAGATTCCAGTCTTTAATCCGAAAGTTTCCTTTTGAGTCAATCGACAAGGTTTTTATTCCATATCCGCTAGTTCCAATCAGAATATTGCCGTTGCGAAGTTCTGTGATACTTTTGTTACTATAGGACGAACCTGATTTCTTGATGGTTTTGAACGTGTCCGACCGGTAGTCATAGACTTGCAGTCCTTTGGTAGAAAGAATGTACAGATTTCCTTTGGAGTCCTGGAATACTTTATATACGTGGTTCCCTAATAAGGAAGTAGAGTCTTTTCGATGAGAGCGGTAGTTGGTAAATTTAGCTCCGTCAAATTTATTCAATCCATCCTCTGTTGTTACCCATATATATCCTTTTTGATCCTGATATATATTATTGATCATACTGCTGGAAATTTCTCCATGGGTAGTATACAATTTGCAGAATTGCCCTTTACAGAGGAGGGGCAATAGGCAGAAAATAGCGGTTATAATAACTGTCTTATTTCTCATTATTGGTGTGGTTTGTAGGGCTAAATTTGAATTAAAATACTATATAATTGATACAAAGTAAGTTCTTTTTTCTTAGTTGTCAATAAAAAAAACGGGGATTTTTTTTTGCTTTTGAAAATAGATTTTAAGGGGTGTAAGAGAGTTCTTGTAAAAGTTACCTGGAAAATTATATAAGAGCCTTTGGGGAGGATTTTTCTTTTGTGATGTAACATTTCCGTAAGTTTTTGTTACAACAGAAAGGATGGTGTAACAATAGATATGAGGTTGGTATCCTGTGTGAGAGCCTGTTCCATGGCCTTTTACTATTTTTGTAGTGGTAAGAATCGATGAAAAATACAAGATATAATGTATGAAAACACAGGCTTATTTTAGTAGGGTATTTTGGGCTCTTCTTTTGCTTTCTTGTTGTAGTTTTGGATTGTCAGCCAAAGTCACTTTACCTGCGTTGATTTCCGATGGAATGGTGCTTCAACGAAACGTTCCTTTGAAGATTTGGGGTACAGCCAGTCCGGGTGAAGAGGTGAATTTGACTTTCATGAAGAAACGGTATCATGCCGTAGCGGATGAAGCTGGAAATTGGATGATTGCTTTGCCTGCTTTGAAAGCAGGAGGTCCTTATTCTATGACTGTCAATGACATTTTATTAAAAGACATTCTGATTGGGGATGTGTTCTTGTGTTCAGGACAGTCGAATATGGAATTGACGGTAAACCGGGTGATGGATAAGTATGCCGAAGAGATTGCATCGTATGAAAATTCATCTGTTCGGTATGTAAAGGTTCCGTATGCGTATGATTTTTCACGTCCGTTGGAGGATGTACGGACAATCAAATGGCAGCCGATGACGAAAGAATACGTCCAGAACTTCTCTGCTCTTTGTTATTTCTTTTCTAAACTGCTGGAGGAAAAGACAGGAGTACCGGTCGGAATTATTAATTCCAGCTGGGGAGGTACACCGGTCGAAGCATGGATTAGCGAGGAAGGGTTGAAAGATTTTCCGGAGTATGTAAACCAGAAAACCTTATATGAAGATGCCGCACTAGTGGCTCAAATAAAGGAGACCGAACAGCTGCATCAGTCGGCATGGAATAAGCAATTGTATCGGTCGGATGCCGGGCTGCATGGTGAAATGCCTTGGTATGCCGAGTCATACAATGATACGGATTGGGAAAGGGTAGATATGTTTTCAGATAATTGGGCACTTCGTAACGGTCGTCCATTGAATGGGACCCATTGGTTCCGAAAAGAGTTTGTAGTGCCCGATGGATGGGCAGGAAAAGACGTAGTATTGCGGTTAGGTTGTATGGTCGATGCTGATTCTGTGTATGTGAACGGACATTTTGTGGGGTCTGTTTCCTATCAGTATCCGCCGCGGATTTATCAGGTACCGGCCAAGTTCCTGAATGAAGGGAAAAACCAGCTGACCGTACGTTTGTTCAGCTACGGTTCTTGCCCTTCCTTTGTAAAAGAAAAACCGTATAAATTGCTGTGTGGCAATCAGGAAGTCAGCTTGGAAGGTACATGGAAACATAAGATTGGAACGGTGATGCCTCCTTCCCCTTCTTCTACGGCTTTCCATTATATACCGACAGGTTTGTATAACGGTATGATACATCCTTTGCAGCATTATGTGTTCAAAGGGGTGGTATGGTATCAGGGCGAGTCGAATGTGGGTCGCTGGCGGGAATATTCCTCCTTGCTTACGGCAATGATTGCAGACTGGAGAACCCTTTTTCAGAATGAAAACTTACCTTTCTATGTGGTGGAATTGGCCGATTTCCTGGCACCGAATGACCCTGGACGCGCAGCTTGGGCAGAATTGAGGAAACAGCAGGCAAAAGCGGCACAGGAAAGTCCTTATGTAACCTTGATTAAAAATAGCGATACGGGTGAATGGAATGATATTCATCCGCTGGATAAGAAAACACCGGCTACTCGCTTGGTGGAAGCAGTAATACAGAATGAAAAACAAAATAAGTAAAAATGAGTAATATTCTAAGTCAGAAAGTGTCCATGGCCGAGAAAGTCGGTTATGGACTGGGCGATTGTTCTGCGAATCTCGTCTTTCAGATGATGATGATTTACCAGACCAAATTCTATACGGACGTGTTTGGTCTGGAAGGAGCAATTGCAGGTACCGTGATGTTAGTGGCACGTATTGTCGATGCTTTTGTAGACCCTACTGTGGGTATTCTGTCCGACCGCACTCAGACACGGTGGGGAAAATATCGTCCATGGGTGTTGTGGACGGCTCTCCCGTTCATGGTATTTTATGTGTTGGCCTTCTATAATCCGGGTATTGAGGAAAAAGGGCTGGTAGCGGTGTATGCAACCATCTCTTATACATTGTTGATGACAATGTACTCTTTTAACAATACGCCTTATTCCTCTTTGGGAGGAGTGATGTCGTCGGACATTAAGGAACGTACCAGCATCACTTCCGTACGTTTTATCTTTTCTACCATTGCCCAGTTTGTGGTACAGGGACTTACTTTGCCATTGGTGAGCAAATTTTCGGATGGGGGAGACAAGGCGCATGGGTGGCTTTGCACGATTTCCCTGTTTGCGGCAGTCGGTTTTATTTTTCTTTTGATTGTATTTTTCTCGGCAAGGGAACGTATCACTCCACCGGCTAACCAAAAAAATGATACCCGTCAGGATATTAAAGACGTATTGGGCAGTGTGCCTTGGCGGGCCATGTTTATCCTGACCTTGTTTGTTTTCATCACACTGGCCATGTGGGGAAGTGCCATGAACTATTATTTTGAGAACTACGTGGATAAGGTCGCGTTGTTTGCTTTTCTAGATAATATTGGGTTGGTGGCAGCAGAACCTGGGAACTCGGTCGGCTATCATGTGCTCAATGCCTTTGGATTGATTGTGACATCACCGGATAAGGCATACGAAGTAGGATTTGGTGTCTTTAATATGGTCGGGGCACTGGTACAGTTCTTCGGAGTGATTTTCTTATCCGAGTTTTTGGCTAACAAATATGGCAAAAAACGCACGTTTATTGTGTGCCTTTCACTGACAGCAATCTTTACAGCTATGTTCTACTTCCCTGCTAAAGATAATATTAGCATGATGTTTGTGCTGAACTTCCTGAAGAGTTTGGCCTATGCGCCTACGGTGCCTTTGCTTTGGGCGATGATTGCCGATGTGGCCGACCATTCTGAGTATATCCATTATCGTCGTGCTACGGGATTTGTCTTTTCGGGTGTGGTATTTGCCTTGAAAGCGGGATTAGGCATTGGTGGTGCCGTATTGGGATTTTTGTTGTCCGGATTTGGCTACGCTTCCGGTTCGGGTGCCGTACAGAGCGATACAGCTGTGCATGGTATCATCTTGTCTTCCAGTCTGATACCTGCCGCTTTCTTCCTGGTGGGAGTGGTAGCGTTGTTTTTCTATCCTATCAGTAAGGAATACAATGAGAAAATGCAGGCAGAACTGAGCGAACGCAGAAGTAAAAACGATTATTAATTAGGAAATACAAAGAAAAATGAAGAACAAACACATTGTATCAGCGCTATTATGTAGCCTTTTTTTGATGGCATGTGGAAGCAATGCCTCCCAAATGGCCGTTTCGGAAAAATCATTAAAAGAGGTGGTTGGGGATAAATTTTTGGTGGGTGTGGCACTTAATGTCCGCCAGTCATCGGGTATGGACACTGCCGCACTGAAAATCGTGAAACGGCATTTCAATGCCATTGTGGCAGAGAACTGTATGAAAAGTGAGGAAATTCAACCGAAGGAAGGAGAGTTCCATTTTGAGGATGCCGACCGTTTGGTCCAGTTGGGACTCGACAACGGCCTGACGGTGACAGGACATTGCCTGATATGGCATTCACAGCTTCCCGAGTGGTTTTGTGTGGACGACAAAGGAAAGGATGTTTCTCCTGAAGTGTTGAAACAGCGTATGAAAACCCATATTCAGACGGTGGTCGGACGCTACAAAGGCAAGATTAAAGGATGGGATGTGGTGAACGAAGCCATTATGGAAGACGGTTCTTACCGCAAGAGCAAGTTCTACGAGATTTTGGGAGAAGAGTTCATTCCATTGGCTTTTCAGTATGCGCACGAAGCCGATCCGGATGCTGAATTATATTACAATGATTACGGCATGGATGTGCCGGGACGCCGTGACGGAGTGGTAAAACTGGTTCGTTCGCTGAAAGAAAAGGGTTTGCGTATCGACGCGGTGGGTATGCAGGGACACATGGGAATGGATTATCCGGACATCCGCCGGTTTGAGGAAAGCATGCTTGCCTTTGCGGCAACCGGTGTGAAGGTGATGATTACAGAATGGGACATGAGTGCCTTGCCAACGGCCCGCAGAAGTGCCAATATTTCGGATACGGTGGCTTTCAAGAAATCCTTGAATCCCTATCCGGATGCTTTGCCGGATTCTGTCAATCAGGCATGGAATAAAAGAATGCAAGAGTTCTTTCAGCTTTTTGAAAAGCATGCCGACATTGTGGAAAGAGTGACCGCCTGGGGAGTGACCGATGAGGATTCCTGGAAAAATAATTTCCCGATTCGAGGAAGAAAGGACTATCCGTTGCTTTTCGACCGGAATTACCAGCCTAAAGATTTTGTACGGAAAATGATAGAAGAAGCATCCGATTCCGTAACGTCTGCAAAGAAATAAATGTTGAACTGGAGACCAACATCAAATGGTCTCATAAAATTACATAGTATGAAAAAGGAAGAAAGATATCTGTTTCCTGCCGATTACATGGCAGACCCGTCGGTACATGTATTCAATGGCCGCTTGTACATTTACCCTTCACACGACCGTGAATCCGGTATTCCGGAAAATGACAACGGTGATCATTTTGACATGAATGACTATCATGTGCTGTCTACCGACGACGTGATGCATGGAGAAATCGTCGACCATGGCGTGGCTTTGAAAGTAGCTGATATTCCTTGGGCCGGGCGCCAGCTTTGGGATTGTGACATTGCTTGTAAGGACGGAAAATATTACCTGTATTTCCCGTTGAAAGACCGGAACGACATTTTCCGCATGGGAGTAGCCATCGGTGACAAGCCGGAAGGCCCGTTCATTCCTCAGCCCGACCCGATTCGGGGCAGTTACAGCATCGATGCGGCTGTGTTCCGTGATGAGGATGGCAGTTATTATATGTATTTTGGCGGTATCTGGGGCGGACAGCTACAGCGTTATCGTGACAATAAGGCCATTGAACATCCGTTTCTGCCGGAAGCTGATGAACCAGCCTTGCCGAGCCGGGTGGTAAAATTGTCGGATGATATGCTCGGTTTTGCAGAAGAACCTCGTCCGGTGATTGTGTTAGGGGAAGACGGAAAACCGCTGACAGCAGGTGATCCGCACCGCTTCTTTGAGGCTTCTTGGATGCACAAGTACAAAGGGAAATATTATTTCTCCTATTCCACTGGCGATACACACTTGTTGTGTTATGCCGTAGGCGACAATCCTTATGGTCCGTTTGTGTATCAGGGAGTGATTCTGACACCCGTGGTGGGATGGACTACGCACCATTCCATTGCGGAATATAAGGGAAAATGGTATCTGTTCCATCACGACTGTGTGCCTTCGGGTGGAAAGACTTGGCTTCGCAGCCTGAAGGTGGTCGAACTGGAATATGACGAGGACGGCAAGATTCAAACTGTAAAAGGCAGTGCGGATGAATAAACGACTTTGGGGTAGTGTCTGTTTCCTGTCTTTGGCCCTGACGTTGTGGGCTGAAGACGGGAGCAGACTTTGGTTACGACAGACGCTTGTGAATCAAGCGTCTGTCTGTTGTTTAGTGACTTCTCCTACACTCACTGTGGCACGTGAGGAACTGGCCGCTTTGTGGAAAGGTGGGGAAGTGGATTTGCAGCTCTGTGCCGATGAGACACATCGTCGGTTGGGCAAAGAGGGATACACCATACGTACTTCCGAAGGAAAGACGGTGCTGGAGGCTGCTACGGAACAGGGATTGCTGTATGCAACTTACCATCTGCTGCGGTTACAGGCGGAAGGAGCGGATTGTACCCGGCTGGATATTCAGGAAAAGCCGGCCTTTGACATCCGTGTGCTGAACCATTGGGACAATCTGGACGGCACGATTGAACGCGGTTATGCGGGACGTTCTTTGTGGAAATGGGAGGAACTGACTGATTCCGTGTCGGCCCGTTATCGGGAATATGCCCGTGCCAATGCTTCGGTGGGTATCAACGGGACTGTGCTGAACAATGTGAATGCTTCGCCCGAGATTCTATCCACCGACTACCTGCAAAAGGTGCGGAAATTGGCCGATGTGTTCCGTCCTTATGGCATCAAGGTGTACCTTTCGGTCAATTTTGCTTCGCCGATGAAGTTGGGAGGCTTGTCTACGGCCGACCCGCTGGACGAGGAGGTAGCCCGTTGGTGGAAAGAGAAAGTACAGGAAATTTATGGATTGATTCCTGATTTTGGCGGTTTTCTGGTGAAGGCCAATTCGGAAGGACAGCCCGGTCCGTGTGATTACGGACGTACGCATGCCGAGGGGGCAAACATGCTGGCGGAGGCTTTGAAACCCTATGGGGGAATCGTGATGTGGCGGGCCTTTGTCTACAGTCCGTCGGATGCCGACCGGGCCAAGCAGGCTTACCTGGAATTTCAACCACTGGATGGACGGTTTCGGGACAATGTGATGGTGCAGGTGAAAAACGGGCCGATTGACTTTCAACCGCGGGAACCTTACAGTCCGCTCTTCGGGGCCATGCCGCATACACCGTTGATGGTGGAATTTCAAATTACGCAGGAGTACTTGGGGCATTCCAACCACCTGGCTTATCTGGCCACGATGTGGAAAGAGTTTTACCACTATGTGCAGCCTTCTTCCTTGAAGGGGGTAGCGGGTGTAGTGAATGTAGGCGATCACGTGAACTGGTGCGGACATGATTTTGCGCAGGCCAACTGGTATGCTTACGGGCGGTTGACTTGGAATCCGGACTTGTCGGCGGAAGAGATTGCCCGTGAATGGCTGGCACAGACTTTCACGACCGACCGCCGGTTTGTGGAACCCATGACACAGGTCATGATGGATAGTCGGGAAGCGGTGGTGGATTACATGATGCCGCTGGGCTTGCATCACATCTTTGCCTGGGGGCATCATTATGGGCCGGAACCGTGGTGTGAGGTGCCTGGAGCACGAGCCGATTGGCTGCCTTCGTATTATCATCAGGCGGACAAGGAGGGATTGGGATTCGACCGGAGCCGTACGGGAAGTGATGCCGTGTCACAGTATCCGGATTCGTTGGCCCGGGTGTTCGATTCGCTGGAGCAATGTCCGGAAGAATATCTGCTTTGGTTTCATCATGTGAATTGGAATCAGAAACTTCGTTCAGGGCGCTCCTTGTGGAATGAACTCTGTTATAAGTATCAGAAAGGGGTAGACGAAGTGCGTGTGTTCCAGCGGATTTGGAAGGATATGCGGCCCTATGTCGATGCGGAACGCTATCAGGCGGTGGCCGAACGCTTGGATATTCAGGCACGCGATGCCGTGTGGTGGAAAGATGCTTGCCTGGAGTATTTCCGCACGTTCTCAAAAAAGAAATATCCTGAAGGAGTGGAACCTCCGGTATTTACCTTGAAGGAATTGAAAAAGGTGAAACTGCCTATCAGTAATTATGAATGTCCTACATCCGGCATGCTTCCGCGTAAGTAACGATTGGGATGAAGATGTAAGTAGATTTCTGAGGACTTTATGTCGATTTTTCGAGACATTTAAAGACTTGCTGAAAACGCCTAAGCGTTTGTCTTCAAACACCGAAGCGTTTCAATCAAAACGTCGAAGCGTTTTATGTCAAACGCCGAAGCGTTTCCATTCAAACGTAAGGGCGTTTTGACTGGAACGCTTAGGCGTTTTTTATGTCTCTTGAAAGGACGGTTTTAGAACCGACAACGTATGTCGATACCCACTTGTACGGGACGTCCTTTTTGGGCAAAACCGCGGCTCATCGTCTCAAAGTAGAAGGCCTGGTAATCCTTGTTCAGGGCATTGTTCACCCAGATACCGATTTGTCCGTTTCCTTTGTTCAGGCTGAGGCGTCCGTTCAGTGTGCCGTAGAGGGCCTGGTTGGCGTTGTTCTGCTCTGTCCAGTAGATACGGCCTGCCGCCCGGTAGTTGGCATCAAGGGTAATATTGTCCAATAGCGCATTGTTACGGAACGGGAAGATGTACTGTCCGCCTACGGTAAAGGTGTGTTTGGGTACAAACGGTACATAATTTCCGTTGTAGTTTTCAGTTTCGCTCACTACGTAGTCGGTGAAAGTGGCGTAGGTATAACCATAGTTTCCGTTCAGGCTGAACTTGTCGGTGAGCTGGGCACGGAGGCTGGCTTCGGCTCCCAGGCTCCGACTCTTTCCGGCATTGACTGTGATACGTCCCAGTCCGCTTTCGGCGAAGCGCGACAATTGCTGGTCGCGGGTATCCATGTAGAAGGCAGAAAGGTCGGCCTGCAGTTTTCCGTTCAGCAGGGTGAGGTGCGAACCGATTTCATAGTTCCAGGAATATTCCGGCTTGTAGAGTGTGGCAGCCTTCACGTCGGTTTGTGGTGCTTGTGCCATACCGTTCAGCATACCTGCAATCTTTTGTTTTTGTTCGTCGCTCAGCATGGGCACTTTGTTGACAATAGGAATTGTTACATCGGCCACATCTTTCATCATGCTGGCCTGCATGTCGTTTTGCAGCAAGTCGGAGAACATCTGGATGTTGTATCCTCCCGAACGGTAACCTTTGCTTACGCTGACGTAGATATTGTTGCGTGAATCAAAGTCGTATTGCAAGGCGAACTTCGGCAACAGCTGGATATAGTCGTGCGACAGCTTTCCGTGGTAACTGTTGTTCACGTTGAAGTCCTGTGCCGGTACCATCGGGATGACTTTGTCACCAGGAGTCAGTGTGCCGCTCAGTGAGTAGGTATGAGTAAACTGGCAACCGCTGTAATAATCCAGCTTCAGGCTTTCATAGTCCATGCGGAGACCGGCGGTCAGTGAAAGACCTTTCAGACCGAAAAGGTCGTTGAAGGTGGACTGATGGAACACGGCCGCATTCAGGATAGGCGTACCGAATTGTCCCGGGATGACCAGTTGTTCGCCGTTGATGACGTCATTGAAAGTCATTTTCATGGTCATCGGACCGGCCGATATGGTAGGCATGTATTTATTGGCATTGGTGTTGATGGTAGAGTTCAGCCAGTTGACTCCGTCTTTCTGGAAAGTGACGGGAGCCTCCGTGTCGAGCCACTGGTAGAAGCCGCTCACTCCGGTAGTCCACTGCCAGCGGCGTCCGGGTTTGGATTTGAGGACAATTTCCTCGCTCAGTGTCTTGGAGTTCTGCTTCTGCATCATGGTATAGATGTTCTGTTCCGTGAAGTCCTGGTCCAAATCCATGTGGTCACGCAGGTATTGGAAGCCGGTTACACTGCTCAGAATGAAGTTGTCGGCCTGATATTCCAGATTCAATCCGGTGTTCAGCAGGTTACGCTTGTAGCCGCAGGCATTGTCGTAGGAGATGTGTCCGATGTATTGCGCACGGTCTTCTTCGCCACTTACCTTTCCGGTGTATTCATACGGGTAACCTCCCTGGTTGGTGTATTCGTAGTTTACGGTGAAATCAAGTTTCAGGTTGTCGGTGGGCAGATAGATGGCACGGATACGTCCGCCGAATTCATTGTCCGTATCAATGCGTTTTCCGTTGAAGTCATTCTTGAAGAACCCGCCCTTATGGTCGTAGAACAAGCCTACCGAAAAGGCGAATTGGCTGGAAATACGGTGGTAGTGGGTGAGTGAGGCGTTGTAGTTGTTGTAAGTGGCCGCGCCCAAGCGAAGGTCTGTGCCCTGATAGGTGAACGGTGATTTGGTGAACACACGGATGAGTCCGCCCATGGTGTTGCGTCCGTAGAGCGTTCCCTGTGGTCCGCGCATGACGTCGATACGTTCGATATCCGAGTAATTGAAGTCAAAAGCCGACTTATCGATGAAAGGAATGTTATCGACGTAGAGACCTACTGCTGGTGTATTGATACGTGAACCGATACCGCGGATATAGACAGAAGTGGTCAGCTTGGAACCGTAGTCAGGGATGAACAGGTTCGGCACCAAAGCCGACAAAGATTTCACGGAAGTAACCGACTGGTTGCGCAGGGCACTTTGGGAAAACGAGGTCGACGAAGCGGCCTGCTGTCGTAGGCGGTTGTTTTCCTTCGGTGTGGCAATGACGACTACTTCTTCAATGTCGATGACCTTGGTGGTGTCCTTGGGCAAGGCATCTGCGGGAGAGGTCCCAGCCCATACGCTGGATGCCGTAACAGCCCATAAAAAAGCGATGGCGGTATTTCTTTTCATTCTGCTGTAATATAGTTTAGTTAACGGGTGCAAAGTAAGTGCAATTTGAGGGGACGGGCAATCCTAATAAATGAGGATTTTGCTAATTTTGTGTATCGTAAAGAAGCCATATATAATAAGGTTCAAGATATGAAAAGATTTTTGAGTATGGCGGCAATGTGTGTATTCGCACTTGGCGTCTGGGCACAGGAAACTGTGGCTGTGAATACGGGCAATCTGGTTTCGCCCGAAGTAAAGAACCAGACCGTTACTTTCCGTCTGTGGGCTCCAGAAGCGAAGAATGTGTCTGTGGAAGCCGACTTTTTTGAGAAAACCCGGCAACAGACTCCACTGGGAGAAGTGGAAGTGGCTGGAAGGATTCCGATGCAGAAAGGCGAAGATGGAGTGTGGACCTACACAACCTCGGTACCTGCGCCGGAATTGCACACCTATTGTTTCTATGTAGACGGCATGCGTATGCTCGACCCTAATAATGTGTATATGTTGCGCGACATTGCCACCTATACCAACTATTTTCTGGTAGACGGGGAACTTTCGCAGAATTATCTGGTGCGGGAAGTACCTCATGGCACCGTCTCAAAGGTGTGGTATCCGAGTCCCACGCTGGGGATGGAACGCCGGCGGATGACGGTCTATACTCCGGCCGGGTATGAAGACGGCAAGGAAAGTTATCCGGTGCTCTACCTGTTGCACGGAGCCGGTGGCGATGAGAACGCGTGGAGTGAGTTGGGGCGTGCCGTGCAGATTCTGGACAATCTGATAGCACAAGGAAAGGCGAAACCGATGATTGTGGTGATGCCCAACGGTAACGGAGGGCAAGAGGCTGTGCCCGGGGAATATCCGAACAGCATGTACAAGCCTTCATTCATGAATCCGAAGACCATGGAAGGTTCTTTTGAAAAGGCCTTTCCGGATATTATGAACTATGTGGAGACGCATTACCGCACGGTGAACGACAAGGCACACCGGGCCATTGCCGGACTGTCGATGGGAGGATTCCATTCCTTGTATATCTCGGCCAATTATCCGGATAAGTTCGGCTACGTGGGACTGTTTTCTGCGGCCATCAACCGTCAGTCAAAAAGCGAGAATGCGTATATTTATGAGAACCTGGAAGAAAAACTGGCTGCCCAGTTTGCAGAGGCTCCCAAGCTGTATTTCATTGCCATTGGCAACGGGGATTTCCTGTATCAGGACAATGTGAAATACCGTCAGCTGTTGGATAACCATGGATATAAATACGAGTATATGGAAACCGACGGCGGCCATGAATGGCGCAACTGGCGGAAATACCTGAACCATCTGCTGCCCGAGCTGTTCCGCTGAATCACACCCGGTCGGCTTCCACGTATCCGTGCATGACCGCATAGATGGCCAGGCCGGATACGGACTTGATGCCTAATTTTTCAGTAATGTTTTTCCGGTGTGAAATCACCGTGGTCAGGCTGATGTGCAGTTTCTCGGCAATTTCCTTGTTGATGAGTCCTTTGGTCACCAGCCGGAGTACCTCTATTTCACGGGCTGTCAGCTCATGTTCCGTATCTGCCGGTGCGGTAGGTACGGGATGATGGGTCAGTTCGTGCCCTCTTTTCCGGGTCTGCATGATGGTTTTCACCAGTTGTTCCTGTGGAAGAAGGATGTTCAGGCTCGGGATGCCTGTCAGCAGGGGAGGTTCTCCAGCTGACAAGACGATGCATTTGGGTTTCCGCTCCAAAAAGAACGAGGTATGTTCGAAATATACATGGGCTGAAACGAAATAATGCGCATACATGTCGGGCGTGTCGTCTATCAGCTGTTCGAATGAAGAGAAGGTACGGATGACAGCTTCCGGAATCAGTTCTTCCAGGATGGTGCGCAGTCCGAGGGCTGTCAGGGTGTTGGGCTCGATAATGGCTATTTCAGGCTGGTGCATAAGGCGTAGGAATCAATGGTTCAGGTAATGGGCTACAGCTTCTGCACAGCGTTCGCCGTCGATACCGGCCGAAACGATTCCTCCGGCATAACCGGCTCCTTCTCCGCAAGGGAACAGGCCTTCCACGGTGAGGTGTTGCAGGGTATCCTTGTCACGTACGATGCGTACAGGAGAGGAAGTACGGGTTTCTACCGCAATCATGACGGCTTCGTTGGTAAGAAAACCGCGGGAACTTTTTCCGAAGAGTTGGAAGCCTTTGCTCAGGCGTTCGCTCAGGAACGGCGGCATCCAGAAATGCAGGGGAGAGGATACCAGTCCCGGGCTGTACGAAGTGGCCGGCAGGTCGTAACTCAGCTTTTTCCGGGTAAAGTCTACCATACGCTGGGAAGGAGCTGTCTGCCGCATGTTTCCCTGTTGCCAGCAGATTTGCTCCAGCTTTTCCTGGAAGCGCATCATGGCCAGTGTATGGACAGTGCCATCGGGCAGCTTTCCGTCGCGGAGTATCAATTCTTCTGTGAGGGCTTCCTGGGAACCGGAGATAGGATCTGCCTGGAGTTGCATTTCCGGAAGCAGCAAGTCTTCCGGTCGCGTCTCGACCACCATGCCCGAGTTGCTCCACTTTGTACCTCGGTTGCTCGGACTCATGCCGTTTACCACCAGCTGGTGAGGGCCGCTGGCTGCCGGAACCACAAATCCTCCCGGACACATGCAGAAACTGTAGACTCCTCGTCCGTCTACCTGTTGCACGAAACTGTATTCGGCGGCGGGAAGGTATTTCCCACGCCCGTTTTTATTATGATATTGTATCTGGTCAATCAGCATGGACGGATGTTCCAGTCGCACGCCGATGGCAATCCCTTTGGTCTCCAGTTGTACACCGTGGGCATACAGCCAGCGGTACACGTCCCTGGCAGAATGTCCCGTAGCTAAGATTACCGGTCCTAAGAAAGTCTTTCCGTCGTGAGTTTCAATGCCTTTCACTTTCTGTCCTTCAATCAGGAGGGCCTCCATTCGGGTCTGGAAATGTACTTCTCCGCCGCAGGCCAGGATGGTGTTTCGCATATTCTCGATGACCCTTGGCAGCTTGTCGGTTCCGATGTGCGGGTGTGCATCTGACAAGATGGTCGGACTGGCTCCGTGCTGACAGAACACATTCAAGATTTTTTCTACGCTGCCCCGCTTCTTGCTGCGGGTGTAGAGTTTCCCGTCGGAGTAAGCGCCAGCTCCTCCTTCGCCGAAACTGTAGTTAGACTCGGCATCTACTTTGTGTTCCCGGCTGATACGGGCCAGGTCTTCTTTTCGCTCACGTACATTCTTTCCGCGTTCTATCACGATGGGGCGTAATCCCAGTTCTATCAGTTTCAGGGCGGCAAACAGACCTCCCGGGCCGGCTCCTACGACAATTACGGCAGGGCGGCCTTCTACATTGGGATAATTCGTGCGTTCAAACTCTTCTTCCGAAGGCGTTTCATTGATGAAAACACGGACGGTCAGATTGATGTAAATGGTACGTTGGCGGGCATCGATGCTGCGTTTCAGGGTACGGATAGCGTTAATGGTGCGGATGTCCAGCCCTTTTTCTCGACTGATGTATTGTTTGAGTGACTGTTCACTGGCTGCCTGTTCGGGCAGAATGCGGAGTTGGTATTCGTGAATCATATTTTTTATGGTGACTTTTTTGCAAAGATAAGATTTCTTGTTCGGTTAGGCGATTGGTGGAGTCTTTATTTTTCTAACTTTTTGGAAACAATATCGTATTTTGCTTTTAACTCTGTCATCTCTTTTATGAGAAGTTCTATCTTTTCGTCTTTTTCCCGTAAATATTTCATAAACTCGATTAATTGTTGTGAATCGTCTGTTTTCTCTGTTGGTTTTGTCTTTTCCATGCTTCCTTTGCCCATTATAAGCCACTCGGCACTGAGCCAATCAAATGTTTGAAGAATTTTTACAAGCATATCAAAGCTGGGCTTATTCCTTTTTTGGACAACTATACCTCTAATTGTTTGGTCTACAACGCCAATTTTCCTTGCGAAGGCAGAAACACTTAGGTTTTCATGTTCAATTATTTTTTGCAATCTTTCAATGATATCCATAAAAATAGCGAAAAAAATCAATTAAATATTTGGTTATGTAAAACAAATGTTTGATATTTGCATTGTGATTTACTGATTCATGCAGCTAAGTTATAAAAAAAGATGAAAAGAAAAGAAGGAGTGCTGGGCTCCTGGTTTTGTCCATTTAAACTCGATGTGTATGTATAATATAACAATGATATCAAGGGTTTTGGTTTTAATAGGAAAAAGATTTTAGTTATATATTAACCTTTTTAATTGTTTTGATTTTATGAAGAAAAAGTTCGTTAAGGCAATGCTCTTCGGAGCATTGACCCTTTCGGTCAGTACTTCTTTGACAAGTTGTAGTGACTATGATGATGTCGTTCAGAATCTGCAGCAGCAGATTGATGAAGTGAAAGCTTCTGTATCTGATTTGCAGACGAAGGTAGGTAACGGAAACTGGGTGAAATCAGTAGAAAGTGTGGCAGGTGGTTTTAAGCTGACGTTCAATGACGGTCAGGTTTATACCATTGTGAACGGGGCTGATGGAGCTGATGGAACCGATGGGGTAACTCCTGTACTTACTGTAGAGGACGGTTATTGGTGTATTAATGGCGAAAAGACAGACTGGCCGGCTCAGGGTGAGAAAGGTGAAAAGGGTGACAAAGGTGAAGATGGAACCCCGGGTACTGGAACTCCGGGCGCAGATGGTAAGTCTCCTTATATAGGTAAGGATGGCCATTGGTACTGGTATTCTGATGAGCAGGATAAATGGATGCAGGGAGATGCGGCTGAATCTTCCATGTATATCGTGAAAGATACAAACAAGCCAAGTTGGACTCTCCATGTATACAATAAAGAAACAGCTGGATGGGAAGATGTAGTATTGCCTTCTGCCGATGCCATTTCTGAGATTAAAGTGGTCGGTATTACCAATGGTCGTGTTCACACTCCAGGCAATGAAATTTATTTGTATTATGGGTCGTGTGCAACACCTGTACAGTTTGGTCCTGCGGGAGAAGAAAAAACTTATGGTGGAGATGGCAAGATTCTGATTAGCAACAGTGCAAAGATTCATGCGCTGATCAACCCGGCTGATGTAGATTTTTCTGAATATACTATTGGTCTGCAGAACAGTAAAGGCGAATCTATCTACAAGATTACAAAAGTAGAAAAGAATATGTCGGAAGCAGCTTTATCTCGTGCGGCTACTGAAAATCAAGGTTTGTATGACTTGACGATTGGTTTTGTAAATTCAGAGGTAAATGTGCCTTCTAATTTGGAAGCTTATGCATTGAGTACTCAAGATGCGTTTGGACGTAAAATTTTGTCTGCGTATGATGCTCGAATCAGACCTGTACGTTCAGAAACGATTTTAAATTCACCTTCTTCTGTTAATGTACAGTTTGGACAAGATAAAGTGTTGAGCGATCTGGTGAAAGAAGCATGTGGTAATGAAGCTATTGACAGAATGGCTGATTATTATTTCACTCTTCCTTCAGGGGCTTCTGATGTAACCATTAAGAAGAACGAAGCTGGACAGTATGTAATCAATTCTTCTAAGGGTCAATCTGTAAATGTGACGGTTCATTACCTGACCGTAATGGGAAATGAATATTCAACTACAATGAGAATCAACTTTGTAGAGTTGGTAACTGTAGGCGAAATCTCATGGCTTGTAAACGGTACCAATAGCAGTGTTACATCTGTATTTGATGAAAAAGCTCAGAGCTTGTTGAATAGTGGTGGTATCAGCTATTCTTGGAACATTACTACATCGACTGAAGGTAAACGTTATGTGCCGGGTTCTATCTTATTAAGTGTTGTGAAGAATACAAGTACTAACAAGTGGGAACTGAAAGCAGATTTTGATGCCCCAACTGTAGCTGCTACAGCTGAATATCAGGCTGTAATTGAATTCTGGAAGAATGGTGCGGTTATCGCTAGAGCTATTGCTACCATCAAAGTGGGTATGAATAACGATGATTTGTTTGTTTACTTCCCGCTTGATGCATACTTTAACGGAGATGATGCAATCGCTTACGGTACTCCGATTTCTTCTAATAGAGAAGTAAGATATAACTTGTTCGATTTGTTCGGTAAAAATGTAAACGGTGCATATCAGCAGATTTCTACTGCAGAAAGAGCTTATTTCGAATTTGAGGAAAAGACATTTAACTGGTTGTCTACATCTGCAAACGGTTCTATCTTTGTTCCTTACGCAGAAGTTTATAAGTCAGAAGCATTTACTGTAAATTATTATCCGTTTAATAATAGAAACTTGGATCCGATTACGAAGACATTCAATTTGACTGTCAAATCAGAAATCAAGGAATCTAGAGAAAAGGGTACTGTAAATGGCAAGTTCATTTCTTTGTCTAACAAGAACTTTGACTTGAAGGCTACAGATTTTGTTTGGAAAGATGCTTATAATCAGGCAATCACATGGAACTCCGACTCACGTGTCGTATCTATGAAGTTGAAACTGAATGAAGCTGCCACTCCATATCTTGAATTGAGCAATAATGGTGAAATAAAGAATGCGTCTGGTGTACAGACAGTTACTGTAAGTTTGAAGAATGACATAACCGTCATTTCAAATGATGTGCTTGACAGTGCATTGACTCTTGAAGTAACGGATACTTGGGGACAGAAAACTATTGTAAATGTAGCAGTTCCTATTAAAAAATAATGTAATAATGCTACCAACCGCTGTCTTATCATAGACGCTGATAAAGAGGTCGTTTCGGATATTTCTGGAACGGCCTCTTTTGATTTAATACTATTTGAATTGGTAAAAAAGTAAATTTTTCTGTCTTTTTTTTCTCAACCTTTATGGATAAAATCCGTTAATATAAAGGATATCTATTTTTTCACATAAAGATGATGAAGTACAAGTTGAGAAGAAGAATGTCATTGGGATGGCTTTGGCTCCTGCTTCCGTGGTGGGGAGTTTCGTGTGTGGACAGTCGTTACGACCTGGATAAGGATATCGATATGACAATAAATGTGGGAGGGGAGTACCTGACTTTTCCTGTAGGAAGTACGGATACAACTTTCTTGAGCAAGCTGATTTCCTTGGAAGAGGATGGCATGCTGCAGGTGGATGCGGCTACCCGCGTGTATCACCTCACCCATTATGGCTGGCTGAATGTGAAACCGGTTACGGTTTCGCAAGTGACTCTCGGAGAAATTGTAACGGGATTGCTTCCCAAGGAAATCGTCCAACCGGCGACTTCATCCGAAATAGAATGTAGGGCGGATGTGTCGTCTGTCGGTTATTTTGAAGTAACGGCTAGAGGGGTAGACAATGCGTTAAAGGAATTGGGGGCATTGCGGACAAAGGTTCCGACGGAGTTGAAACTGATGTTCAATTTTGAGAGGTTGGGGCTGGATTACCGTCAGGTGAAAGCTGAAAAGCTCACTGTTGAATTTCCGGATTTTGTGGAATTTGAAGAAGGACAGGAAGGATTGTCTGGCAACCGATTGAGTCTGGATGGCCTTGTCTTGTCGGCGTACGGGGCATCGTTTTCACGTACTTTAAAGGTGACTGGCTACCGATTTGGAAATGCTGTCGGTCAAGGAGTTTCTCCGGATGAGGAACGCAACATGCGCATAGAAGGTCGTTTGTCGATGACTGGCTCCGTGGTTACTACAGGCACAATGGGGCATGGTTCGCTGGTTTTGGTACCTAATATAGCTTTGGGAGAAATGAAGATGGATTATGTGACGGGGGTAATCCAACCGGAAATAGATACAGATGTGGCTCGTATTAAATTGGAGGGCCTTCCGGATTTCCTGAAAAATGAATCTACCCATTTGGATATTACCAATCCGGTAATAGTCTTCAAAGTGGATAATCCTTTGCAGACAGAGGTGGAAATAGACGGTGTGTTTATACCGGGAAAAGGAGAGGTGGAACTGATGAGAAAAGGTGTTTTTGTGGGTCGTGGATATGGTAAACAGCCTTTGTCACTGGTTCCCGGTGAAAATGTCATTGCATTGTCTCGACTGGGACAGAGTGCTGTAAAAGGGGCGGTCAATGTAAAGGTGGAAGATATGAATGATTTGCTGGGAGTGGTCCCCGATTTTATTGATGTCATTTTGACCCCGGTAGTCAGAAATGAGACTTATTATGAAGTGGAACTGGGACGGAAATATGAGTTGCCGGCAAGTTATGATGTGGATATCCCATTAAGCTTTGAGCATGATTTGCAGATTGTATATACAGATTCTATTCGGAACTTGCATAAGGATTTGAAGGATCTCAATAAATTGAACTTAAAGCAGGTGAATTTGATTTTGTCGGTCCGAAATGCCATACCTTTGAGGTTGCAGTTGAGTCCGGAAAATGTACAGCTGAAAGATGTGTATGGTGAAGAATTGACGGGCGTTGTCAAGAAAATGGAAGAAGACGAGCGATATGTGGCAGAAAGTGCCGATGGAGAAACCTCAGCTGACAGTGAGATTGTTTTAAGGTTACAGGCCGAAGACAAGGCATTCTTGACCAAATTGGACCGGATTTGCTTTCGAATGACGGGTGTTTCAGGCAGTGCTACGGGAGTACCTTTGAAAGATACACAATGGTTGAAAGTGACAAATCTGAAAGTGTCGGTTCCAGGAGGCGTGAATGTGGATTTGAATTGATAACGAACGAGGAAAAGAAAACAAATGAAAAGAATCTTTTTGTGTGCGATATTGTCTGGAGGGTTGGTTTCTGTAGGCAAGAATGAAGTGATGGCGCAGTCTCAGATGAATCGTGGCGCTTACTTTTTAGAAGGAATTTCTGTTCGTCATGAATTGAATCCGGCATGGATGAGTGAAAAAGGATATGTCAGTATGCCCGGATTGGGGAATTTGTCGGTCGGCACTCAGGGAACAGCCGGAATCGGTGATTTCCTGTTTGTGAAATCAAATGGAGGCTTGATGACTTTCATGCACGAGGAAGTAGACCGGAAAGCGTTTTTAAACGGGTTACCCAAACGAGTAAAAATAGGATTGGAGCTGAACGAAAGTCTCTTGTCGGCAGGATTTTATGCATGGGGAGGATTTAATACGTTGGGCTTGTCAATAAAAAGTCATGCCAATGTCTCTGTTCCCGATCAGTTGTTCCGTTTCATGAAAAGTGGAGTGGATACTCCCGATGGAAGTTGTTACAGTGTAGACAACCTGCATTTGATGACTGTCAATTATGCGGAGATTGCGCTGGGACATGCTCGGCAGATTAACGAAAAATGGACGGTAGGTGTGAAGACCAAGCTGCTGATTGGACTGGCTAGGGCTACAGTAAAAATAGACCATCTGGACATTGAGGCTACTCCGTATGCGTGGAAGATTACGCCTTCGGGTGCACAGGCTTATGTCTCGGCAAAAGGCTTGTCTGTTCCTACGCGGGGAGAGACAGGACATTATGATTCGAGTGATTATGAACTGGATGCCAATGGAAACCGCACGGACAAATTGAAACCGGAGGCCGGACAACTGATTTCGTATGATGACTTGAGTTTTGAATCCCGGAAGATGCGACCTACGGGAGTAGGATTGGCATTCGATGGGGGAGCTACCTTTCGATGGAATGAAAACTGGACTTTTTCGGCCGCTCTCTTGGATGTGGGTTTCATTCGTTGGGAAAACACTGTGAAAGCGGGCATGAACCATGCTTTTGAATTTGAGGGCTTTCATGAAATTCCTATCAAGTCGGAACAGGGAAGTGAAGACCCGAATGCTATCGGACAACAAGGTGCCCGGGTCGGGGATGATTTGAAGCAGATGGCTAAATTTACCAAAGAGGGAGAAGGTTTGAAACAGACTACGGCACTGGCGGCTACCCTGCATTGGGGGGCTGAATATACCTTGCCGGTTTACCGTCATCTGAAAATGGGCTTCCTTTCTACTTCTCGTTTTCAGGGCCGTCATTCTTGGACAGAAGCACGTATCTCTGCCAATGTATCGCCTTTGTCTTGGTTGGAAGCTTCTTTGAACTACGCACTTTCTAATTTTGGTTCCAGCACAGGACTGATGTTGAATTTCCATCCAGAAGGTTTCAATTTCTTTGTGGCTGCAGATGTGCCAATGGGAAAATATACACCGAAGTATTGGATTCCGATAAACCGTTTCTCTGCAAACGTGAATCTGGGCATTAATTTTTCTTTTGGTCCGAAACACAAACCTTAATATCATTGTGTGGAGGTTCAGTCCTTAACATTCTCTTTGGGATATATTATTTTGATTTCCTAAGATATAAAAAGTGAGGGAGACGGGTAAGTTTTGGCTGAGCGAGGTGAGGGCTTGCCCGATTTCTGGCAGACATAAAAGAGGCCATTTCAAAATTCATTTGAAATGGCCTTCTGGAGTCGTTATCCATTCTTTATTTTTGTACTTTCAAGGAGAACTTCTTGAAGTAAACTTGAGTCTCCTGTCCGGATTTATGGGTCAGACGGACATACTTCAAGGAGGTGTCAGTCGGGATGGAGGCAGTGATTTCCGTTTTTTCGGCTGCCTGTGACAGAGGAACGACCTGCCACTCCTGGCCGTCACGGCTCACTTCCAGCGTGAATTGCGGAGCTACTCCCGGGGTACCTAAGTCCATGGTCAGGGCCTCGAAGTGTACCGGTTGGTCTACGGCAATCTGCAGCATGGCACCGGCTGGCCATTTGATGACCTCATTGGATGGTGACACATTCACGTTCTGATGGCGGGCGCGTACTACCTGATTCTTCAGTTGAGGTACATCACTGGTCAGCGTGTAAGGGTTGTATTCGGCCTTGGTTTCCAAGTGGGTTTTATTCTGTGCGTTATAGGCACTGGTTACTTGCGTGTATACTTGGTTCAAAGTAGGTAGCAGGATGAGGCTTCCCACTTTCACTCCCGGCTGGTATGGGTTTTGGTTTTCAGTCATATCCAGTTCATACATCTGCGTCTGCAAGGCGCGGGCACGGTCGTAATAGGTCTTGAAAGCAGCGTCTTTTCCATCCAGTGCTTTGACCATTTGTAGCACACACTGGCCGTATTCACCGAGCAGTTTACCTTGTTTCAGCCAAGGACGCATCTCGTGGATGAGGGCGGGATTTTCGTTGTCGGCCAAAAGTACATCGCAGGCCGTTTCCAGACGCACACATTCCCGGAGCACACTGTCAATCGCCTCGGTGTGGTGCATATCTTGTGCCAGTGCTTTCAGCATCGGCTGCAGAGGAACACTCTCGTCGCGGCGGAATCCATGCCCGTTAGGTCCTAAATCTGAACAGTGTGTGGCAAAGGTTTCCAGATAGGCGGATTTCTGGGGCAGTAGGTCCTGGATGGCGTGCTTCCATGACGGGATGCTGTCGTAAGTGTCCAGGTTCCAAGTGTAGTCGGCCACGCTGTATAAGGAAATCTTGGAAGATTCTGCATGTTCCATCGGGTTGGATACGAAGCCGGACATATCGTTCTGGATACCTTTGGCATTGCCGTATACTGGCCCTAGGAGCAGATGATCGCGCACATAGTCATTTACCGGGAAGTTCCACCAGATATAGGCTTTACGCTTAATGAGCGGGTTGATCCAATCTAGCGTCGGTTTGTCGATGCAGGCAATCACCCGGTCGCCGGTCCACATGACATGGATGCTGGGATTGAGTTTCTCTCCCAAGGTAGTCAGATACCCACCTTTCACGTTCGACCAACTCTTGTTGTATTCCGTAGGACACATCACCAGGGGGCTCACATCGTGTTTCTTCTGGATAAAATGGTTGTCAATGTAGTTCAGCAGTTCAGCTTGACGCACGGGGTCTGTACCGTCGCCTGAAATATCGTCGAAGAACACGGCAAAGGAGCGTACTCCCAACTGGTACATGGCTTCGAATTTCTGAATCAGGGCATCGCGGTCGGCGTCTGTCCATTTAATGTCCTTTCCCGGATGAATGGCCCATACGAAGTTCACTTCGTGGCGGGCAGCCTGCTCGATGAGCTCATGAATCTGGGCTGCTTCCTTTTCCGGATAAGGTTTTCGCCAGTTGGGGGAAGAGTGATACGGGTCGTCTTTCGGACCATAGATATACGTATTCATTTTGTTCTTTCCGTAGAATTCGATTTGGCGCATACGGGCTTCGTGGCTCCAGGGAGTTCCGTAGAATCCTTCCACCACCCCGCGAAAGGCAATGTCGGGATAGTCCTGAATGGTACAAATGCTCAAATCGCCTTGACGTACCATCTGTGCTAAGGTCTGCACGCCGTAGAAAGCGCCTCGTGCATCTGCACCAGCAATCACGATGCTGTTGTCGTTCACTTCTATATAATAACCTTCTTTGTGCGATGGAATTTTTTTTGCATATTTCTTAATGGCTTTATCGCCTTTTTTGCCGAGAATAATCTTGAATTCGGTCTTTCTCTGTTTGTTGGGAAGAAACTGTTGCAGGGCTTCGACGGCATGCGGGCAGCTGCCTTCGCTCAGGATGAGCTGATAAGATTGCGGTACGACTATGGTTTTTCCCTGTTTGTCCGATTTAAACTCTTGGACCTTGGGCTGAAGCAAACTGGCATCGGTTTGTGCCAGAATAGGTGTGGTACCCAAAACCATGTAGAATAAAGGAAGTAAATAATGTTTCATGGATTTTATTAGATATTGGGATAATAAATGAGATTGCAAACATACATAAATTGGAGCATCCTTACAAAAAACTGTATAAAAAAAGGAAGAGGCTGTTCAAATGAAAAGCTCCTTCCTTTTGTTCGTATTATTTTATTGTATTCGTTCAAGTAGGCATTGATGTGTTTTTTATTCCCGGAGTGTACCCTTTTTCCTTAGCAGGAATTGTTTTTTCTGATTCAGCAGTGTGGGTCTTATCCAAACAATTCCCGGAAAGCTTCTTCCACTTTTCTGACCGGTACAAGTTCTATTTTGATTTTCTTGCGGTCAATGCCTGAAAGGTTGTGCTTGGGGATAAGCATCCGTTGGAATCCCAGTTTCTCGGCTTCACTGATACGTTGTTCGATGCGGTTGACCGGACGGATTTCTCCACTCAGTCCGACTTCTCCTGCCATGCAAAACCCCGTTTCGATTTCAGAATCCATGTTGCTGGAAAGAATGGCACTGATGACGGCCAGGTCGATGGCCGGGTCGTTGACTTTCAATCCTCCGGCAATGTTCAGGAACACATCTTTCTGTGCCAGTTTGAAACCGACCCGCTTTTCCAGTACGGCCAGCAGCATGTTCATGCGTCGGAGGTCGAAGCCGGTGGCAGAACGTTGCGGCATACCGTAGGCTGCCGTGCTGACCAATGCCTGGACTTCAATCAGGAAGGGGCGTACGCCTTCCACGGCTCCGGCAATGGCTACCCCGCTCATGCCTTCATGGTCTTGGGTGAGCAGGAGTTCCGAAGGGTTGCTCACTTGCCGTAGTCCGTCCTGCCGCATCTCATAAATGCCCAGTTCGGCGGTACTTCCGAAACGATTTTTGATGCTCCGTAGGATGCGGTACATGTAATGCTGGTCTCCTTCGAATTGCAGCACTGTATCCACGATGTGTTCCAGTACCTTCGGTCCGGCGATGCTGCCTTCTTTGTTGATGTGTCCGATGAGGATGACGGGGGTACCGGTTTCTTTCGCAAACTTCAAGAGGGAAGCAGTACATTCTCTTACCTGCACGATGCTTCCGGGAGAAGAATCGATGTTTTCCGTCGAGATGGTCTGGATAGAGTCGATGACAACCAGGTCGGGAGCCGTATTCTTGATATGAGTAAAAATTTGTTCCAAGGATGTTTCACAGGCTATCAGCAGGTTGTCATTGTCTGGATGAGGGATACGGACAGCCCGAAGTTTGAGTTGGCGGGCACTTTCTTCTCCCGATACATAAAGAATCTTTTTATGTGTCAGGCGGAGTACGGTTTGGAGTACCAACGTCGATTTCCCAATTCCAGGTTCCCCGCCGATTAAGGTTAGAGAACCTTGCACAAGTCCTCCCCCCAATACCCGGTTGAGTTCTTCATCCTGCATGTTGATGCGTTGTTCTTCGTTTGAAGCTATTTCTGTCAAAGGCTGTGGCTTGGAACGTACCGATTCGATACCGTGTGCCACATGTTTGGCCATCGGAGTTTCTTTTCGTACCACTTCTTCCACGAAGGTGTTCCATTGTCCACAGGAAGGACATTTCCCAGCCCATTTAGGAGATTCTTGTCCGCAATTGGTGCAGACATAGACCGTTTTTTCTTTTGCCATATTTGTCACACTAAATCCGGACAAAGGTACGAAAACTTATGCTTATTTGCGATACTGCCAAAAAAATATCATTTAAATGTGCGTTTGTAGAAAAATGTTGTTATATTTGCCAGCAGAAAAACAATAATCTATGACTGAACGCTGTCTTCATATCATCTTGTTGAACGGGCATGGGTATATGCCTTTCATTACTTCGGCCACAGGGATGACCCCTAGGGGGTAAAGGATAGTATGTTTGGTGTTTCTACGTGATACACGTCTGCGGATGCAGACATTTCAATTATTTTATTCATTCAAGATTTAATTTAATTTATTGTTTCCGTTTGGGAAATGCAAGTTGCAGTGGCCTCACGGGAATGAACCGGATTATATCGATTCGGGCATAAAAATAAGAATAACCTATGAAAGTATTGAAATTCGGCGGCACGTCCGTAGGTTCCGTCAATAGCATGTTAAGCGTGAAGCGTATTGTAGAAGGTGTAGATGACAAAGTGATTGTAGTCGTTTCTGCATTGGGAGGTATTACCGACAAATTGATTTGTACTTCGAAAATGGCTGCTTCGGGCGACGATTCTTATGAAAAGGAAATGAAAGAAATCGTGAACCGTCATATAGAAATGGTCTACACGGTCATTCCGGCAGGAAGAGGCAGGGAATTACTTCTGGATTTGGTGAATGAACTGCTAAGTGAATTGAAAGATATTTTTCAGGGGATTTATTTGATTCGGGATCTTTCTCCCAAGACTTCGGCCACTATTGTGAGCTATGGAGAACGGTTGTCTTCCATTATTGTGGCTACTTTGATTCAAGGAGCTGTGTGGTTCGACTCCCGTACATTTATCAAGACAGAGAAAAAACATAACAAGCATATTCTGGATTCAGAACTCACTAATCAGTTGGTACGTGAAACCTTCAGTGAGATACCGCAAGTATCCGTCGTACCGGGATTTATTTCTACGGATAAGAATACCGGTGAGGTTACAAACCTGGGACGAGGTGGTTCGGATTACACGGCCTCCATCATTGCAGCTGCACTGGATGCGGATATTTTGGAAATCTGGACGGATGTGGACGGCTTTATGACGGCCGACCCTAAAGTCATCAGCACGGCTTATCCGATTAAGGAGTTGAGCTACGTGGAGGCTATGGAGTTGTGCAACTTCGGAGCGAAGGTGGTGTATCCGCCGACCATTTATCCGGTGTGTCACAAGAATATTCCGATTCTAATCAAGAATACGTTCAATCCGGAGGCACCGGGTACTATCGTCAAGCAGGATGCCGACCATTCTTCCAAGCCTATCAAGGGTATTTCGTCCATCAACGATACTTGCCTGATTACCATGACCGGTTTAGGTATGGTGGGTGTGATTGGAGTCAACCACCGTATTTTCAAGACGTTGGCAGAAAACGGTATCAGTGTGTTCCTCGTATCGCAGGCTTCTTCCGAAAACTCGACTTCCATTGGAGTGAGAAATGAGGATGCGGATTTGGCTTGTGAAGTATTGAATGAGGAATTTGCCAAGGAAATTGAAATGGGCGAAATCTCTCCGATGAAGGCGGAAGGCAATTTGGCCACTGTAGCCATTGTGGGTGAGAACATGAAGCATACACCGGGTATTGCCGGTAAACTCTTTGGTACCTTGGGACGAAACGGTATCAATGTCATTGCCTGTGCGCAGGGAGCTTCGGAAACCAATATTTCATTTGTGGTAGACGGTGCTTCTTTACGGAAAACGCTGAACGTGATTCACGATTCGTTCTTTCTGTCAGAGTACCAGGTGCTGAATCTGTTTATCTGCGGAACAGGAACAGTGGGTTCCAGCCTGATTGAGCAGATTCATGGTCAGCAGGAAAAGTTGAAACAGGAACGGGGATTGAAACTGCATGTGGTGGGAATCGCCAATGGACACAAGGCGTTGTTTACTCGTGCGGGAATTGATTTGGAGCATTTCCGGGAAGAACTGGATGAAAAGGGAATCGTTTCTACTCCGCAAGTACTTCGGGATGAGATTGTGGGAATGAATATCTTCAACTCGGTATTTGTGGATTGTACCGCCAGTCCGGATATTGCAGCCCTTTACAAGGACTTGTTGAGTCACAACGTATCAGTGGTAGCAGCCAACAAGATTGCGGCTTCTTCGGAATATGATATTTATGCGGAATTGAAGAAAATCGCCCGTCAGCGGGGAGTCAAGTTCCTGTTTGAAACCAACGTAGGAGCGGGATTGCCGGTCATCAATACCATCAACGACTTGATAAACAGTGGAGATAAAATCCTGAAGATTGAAGCGGTGGTAAGCGGTACGTTGAACTATATCTTCAACCGTATCAGTGCCGACATGCCGTTGAGTGCCACCATCCGTCAGGCGAAGGAAGAGGGGTATTCAGAACCGGACCCACGGATTGACTTGAGTGGAAAGGACGTGATTCGGAAATTGGTAATTTTGGCTCGTGAAGCGGGTTATCGTTTGAACCAGGAAGATGTGGAAACCCACCTGTTTATTCCGGACAAATATTTTGAAGGTACTTTGGATGATTTCTGGAAGAACATTCCCAAATTGGATAAGGAATTCGAAGAGCGTCGCCGTGAAGTGGAACGGGAAGGAAAACGCTGGCGCTTTGTAGCCAGTCTGGAAAACGGACATGGAAAAGTGGCTTTGCAGGAAGTGGACAGCAACCATCCGTTCTATAATCTGGCGGGTACCAATAACATTATTCTGCTCACCACCGAACGTTACAATGAATATCCGATGCTGATTCAAGGCTATGGAGCGGGTGCCAGTGTAACCGCTGCAGGAGTATTTGCGGATATTATGAGCATTGCCAATATTTAAAACAGACAGTCATGAAACATCTTATTATATTGGGCGACGGCATGGCCGACTGGGCTGTTCCGTCGCTGGGAGGAAAGACCCTGTTGCAGTATGCACAGACTCCTTATATGGACAAACTGGCACGCATGGGCCGTACGGGTATGTTGAAGACCGTAGCCGACGGATTTCATCCTGGGAGTGAGGTGGCCAATATGTCGGTGATGGGCTATGATTTACCAAAAGTGTATGAAGGCCGTGGCGTGCTGGAAGCTGCCAGCATCGGAGTCGACCTTCAGGAAGGGGACATGGCCATGCGGTGTAACATCGTCTGTGTGGAAGGAGATATTTTGAAGAACCATTCTGCCGGACATATCACGACCGAGGAAGCCGATGAACTGATTCGTTTCCTGGATGAAAAACTGGGCTCCGACCGTATTCATTTCTATACCGGTGTGCAGTATCGTCATTTGCTGGTGATAAAAGGGGGAGACAAACGGCTGGCTTGTGTGCCTCCGCATGATATCCCTTTGCAGCCTTTCCGCCCGAATTTGGTGAAGGCTTTGTGTCCGGAAGCACAGGAAACAGCCGATTTGTTGAATGATTTGATTCTGAAGTCACAACAACTGCTGCCTACTCATCCGGTCAACCTGAAACGGGTGGCGGAAGGAAAGGACCCGGCCAATAGCATCTGGCCTTGGAGCCCGGGATACCGTCCGCAGATGGAACCCTTGGCCGAGAAATATCCGTCCATCCATAAGGGAGCGGTGATTACGGCGGTCGATTTGATTCGGGGTATCGGGCGTTATGCCGGTTTGCGCTGCATTGATGTGGAAGGGGCCACCGGACTATACAATACCAACTACGAAGGAAAAGCCCAGGCAGCCATTGAAGCCTTGAAAACCGACGACTTTGTGTATCTGCATGTGGAGGCCAGCGATGAGGCCGGACATGAAGGAGATGTGCCGTTGAAGTTGCAGACGATTGAAAATCTGGACCGTCGGATTGTGGGGCCGGTCTATGAGGCGGTGAAACAATGGGATGAACCTGTCGCTATTGCGGTGTTGCCCGACCATCCTACGCCTTGTGAGTTGCGGACACATACCAATGAGCCTATACCGTTTTTGATTTATTATCCGGGTATTGTGCCCGATTCCGTGCAGACCTATGATGAAATAAGCTGTAAGGAAGGCGGATACGGCTTGATGGAAAAAGACGAGTTTATGAATTTATTTATGAACATTCAGTAACAAATTGCAATATGAAGTATTACAGTACAAACGGAAAAGCGCTGGACGCTACTTTAGAAGAGGCTGTAGTGAGAGGACTGGCTTCTGATAAGGGCTTGTATATGCCTCGCGAGATAAAGGCATTGCCGCAGTCTTTTTTTGACGAGATTGATACGCTTTCTTTCCCTGAGATAGCTTATAAGGTGGCCGATGCCTTCTTTGGAGAAGATGTACCTGCAGAGACTCTGAAACAGATTGTATATGATACCTTGAATTTCGATGTGCCGGCAGTGAAAGTGAAAGATAATATTTATTCTTTGGAACTGTTTCATGGACCGACGCTGGCGTTTAAGGATGTAGGCGGTCGTTTTATGGCGCGTCTGCTGGGGTATTTTATCCGCAAGGAAGGGAAAAAGCAGGTCAATGTGCTGGTGGCCACTTCGGGTGATACGGGAAGTGCCGTGGCAAACGGTTTTCTGGGAGTAGAAGGTATCCATGTATATGTGCTCTACCCGAAGGGAAAAGTCAGCGAGATTCAGGAAAAGCAGTTTACTACTCTCGGACATAATATTACGGCCATTGAGGTGGACGGTACGTTCGATGATTGCCAGGCACTGGTGAAGAGTGCGTTCATGGATAAGGAATTGAACGAACACATGCAGCTCACTTCCGCCAACTCCATCAATGTGGCCCGCTTCTTGCCTCAGGCATTTTATTATTTCTATGCCTATGCGCAGATGAAGAAAATCGGTAAAGCCGACAATTTGGTAGTCTGTGTACCGAGTGGAAATTTCGGGAATATCACTGCCGGGTTGTTTGGCAAGCGCATGGGACTCCCCGTGAAGCGTTTTATTGCCGCCAATAACCGGAACGACATTTTCTATCAGTACTTGAAGACAGGGAAATACAGTCCACGTCCTTCTGTGGCTACAATTGCCAATGCCATGGATGTGGGCGACCCAAGTAACTTTGCCCGTGTATTGGATTTGTACGACGGCAGCCATGAGGCCATCGCTTCCGAAATCAGTGGAGAAACCTATACCGATGACCAGATTCGGGAAACGGTACAGAAGGTGTATGAAGAAACGGGTTATCTGCTGGATCCCCATGGGGCATGCGGATACCGGGCTTTGGCGGAAGAACTGAAGGAAGGCGAAGTGGGTGTATTCCTGGAGACCGCTCATCCGGCCAAATTCCTGCAGACCGTAGAAGATATCATTGGGGTAGAGGTAAAAATACCGGAAAAACTTCAGGCCTTCATGAAAGGAACCAAACAGAGCGTACCGATGTCAAAAGATTTTGCGGCTTTCAAGGCTTACCTGATGAAGCAGTAATTGTTCGGACGTAGACTAGGATAAGAGTAAGTTCTCAGTACTTCCTAGGAAGTACTTTAGTACTGCCTAAGAAGTACTGCAGTACTTTCAGGGGAGTACTCCAGTACTTTAAAAGAAGTACTGAGTTGACAGCATATCATAAACTCAGCTTTTTCAACTGCTTGAATAGTAGTGGTTTGGCTGATGAAAAAAAGGAAGGGATCATTCAAATGGAAATGAACGGTCCCTTCCTTTTTAGGTTATGTTTTTTTCTTTTTAAAGATGAAGCTTCAGGGTCACAAATTTCTTGATGAACTCTACGGTGCCGTCAATCCCCAATACGGAGGAGTCAATACATAAATGATAAGTAGCTGCCGCTCCCCATGTCTTGTAACTGTAATAATTGTAGTAAGACGAGCGTTTCTTGTCGGCTTTTTCCATCAAGTCTTCTGCATCTTCGGCACTGATGTGGTGCAGTTTCATCAGTCGTTCGATACGGGCTTCGGGAGAGGCCGAAACAAAGACATTGGCACATCGCGGGTGGTCGCGGAGAATATAATCTGCGCAGCGTCCGACAAACAGGCACGATTGCTTTTCAGCCAGCTGACGGATGACATCACTCTGAATCTTGAACAGAGAGTCGTTGCTCAAGTAGGAATTGTAGGGATAGGCTCCCTCCGTGATGAACGGGAACCGCGTGCCGAACAGTCCTCCCAAAATCGTCTGAGAGGCTTTTTCGTCTGCTTTCTCGAAAAATTCCTTGCAGAGTCCGCTTTCCTCCGAAGCCAGGTTAATCAATTCCTTATCATAAAAAGCAATGCCTAGTTCATTCGCCAGTTTCTCACCAATCTCTTTTCCGCCACTTCCCAGCTGACGTCCGAGATTAATCACATAATGTCCGTCCATAGTGTAACTTCTTTAGTTTGATATAAAGCAAATATAAATCATTCTACGGAAAAATGCGACTTTTTTATCTTTTATTTTCGTCAGCGATTGGATTGGGCTGCATGTTGTTGCTTGAATTGTTTGAACTGCGCATAAAGCATGGTTCCTGCAATGATACTGGCGGTAATATCCGAAATCGGCATGCTGTACCACACGCCTTTTACTCCCCAAAAGAGAGGAAGAATCAGCAGGCAGGGAATCAGAATCAGTACCTGTCGGCTCAGGGAAAGGATGATGGCTTTCTTGGCCATGCCGATACTCTGGAAGAAGTTGGAGGTCACCATCTGAAAACCGATGATGGGGAAGAACAGGACGACCACTTGCAATCCTTTTGCGCTCAGCTGTATGAGCTGTGTATCCGTTGTAAAGGCCGATACGGCCAGTTCCGGCATCAGTTCTCCCACGAGGAAGCCGCTGGTTGTCACAATGGTGGCGGCGATGACGGTATATTTCATGACTTGGTTTACCCGATGGTAGTGCTGGGCACCGAAATTATAGCCGGCAATGGGTTGCATGCCTTGGTTCAGTCCCATCACAATCATGACAAATAAAAATACAATGCGGTTGACAATGCCAAACGCGCCGATGGCCAAATCCCCGTCATACAGTTTCAATCCCTTGTTGATAAGGATGACGATGAAGCAGGAAGCCAGGTTCATGAAGAAGGGAGCCAGTCCGATGCCGATGATGTTTTCCACCAGTGTTGTCTTGAGCCGATAAATCCCTCTTTTCAGATGCAGGAGTTCATTCTTGTTACAGAAAATCTTGATGAGCCAGCATAAGGAAATAACCTGCGCCAGTACAGTGGCTATGGCGGCACCTTGGATTCCCATGTGAAAGGTATAGATGAACAGTGGGTCCAGCAGCGTATTGATGACCACGGTCAGGATAGTGGCTGCCATGGCCTTTTGCGGATGTCCGGCTGAACGCAATACGGAGTTCAGTCCCAGGTACATGTGGGTAATGACATTCCCCAGAAGGATGGTAATCATGTAGTCTCTGGCATAAGGAAGGGTGGCATCGCTGGCCCCGAAGAAATACAGAATCGGGTCCAGAAACAGCAGGCAGACAAGGGTGAACAGTATCCCGATAATCAGGTTGAGTGATACTACATTTCCCAGAATCTGCTGGGCGGTAACATAATCCTTCTGTCCCAGTTTGACAGAGATAAGTGTGGAAGCTCCGACTCCTACCAGTGAGCCGAAAGCGGCGGCCAGGTTCATCAGCGGAAAGGTGATGGCCAGTCCGGAGATAGCCAATGGCCCGACTCCATGTCCGATGAAGATACTGTCTACCATGTTGTAGAGGGAGGAGGCGGTCATGGCAATGATGGCTGGGATGGCATATTGCATCAATAGTTTTCCAATTCTTTCTGTTCCCAGCTCAGTAGCTGTTCCTTTTTGTGACGTCATACTCTCTATTCTTTTTCTTATTAATTGTTATCCAGAAATCTTTAGATTCCCTAAAAAATCGCGCAAAGGTAAGTCTTTTTCCGGAATCAGGGAAAACTTTGTGTATCTTTGCGCTTCAAAAATAAAAGCTATGTGGATGAATGTGAATAGAGTAGGATTATTCTTTTGCCTGTTGGCCTGCTTGGGGAGCGCTTCAGCAGAGACTATGTACAAATATCGGGTCCAGCTTACGGACAAGAAAAAGACCGTTTATTCTTTGGAACATCCGGAGGAATTTTTGTCGTCGCGGGCATTGGCGCGTCGGGCGCATCAGGGATTGGCCGTCGATTCGACCGATTTGCCTGTCTGCCGTGTGTATATAGACCGTCTGAAGGAGCAGGGGGGAGAATATGTTTCTTCCAGCAAATGGAACAATACGGTACTGATGGAGGTACCCGATGAGTCGGTGGCCCTCCGTTTTCTGGATAATCCTTTCGTGCGTTCCGTAAAAAAAGTCTGGGTCTCTCCGGATTCCATTCCTGCCCGGGGAGCGGGACGGAAGGAGCTGGTAAAGAACCAGTGGAAAAAACAGGACGATTATTATGGAATGGCTTCTGAACAGATTAAAATACACAATGGAGACAGCTTGCATCTGGCAGGTTTCAAGGGACAAGGCATGCAGATTGCCGTGATTGATGCCGGTTTCTTCAATGTAGATGCCATGAAGATTTTTCATAAAACCTCCATCTTAGGTACACATGATTTTGTAAATCCGGATTCGGATATTTATGGAGAGCACAATCATGGCATGAAAGTACTTTCCTGCATGGCTGCCAATATGCCCCATGTAATGGTCGGGACTGCTCCCGAGGCAAGTTATTGGCTGTTGCGGAGTGAGGATAATGATACGGAACAGCCGGTGGAAGAGGATAATTGGGCGGCTGCCATTGAATTTGCCGACAGTGTAGGGGTGGATATCGTGAACACTTCACTGGGATATTACTCTTTTGACGATCCGATTGACAATTATACTTATCGGGAACTCGATGGACATACTTCTTTGATGGCGGCTTCTGCTTCGTATGCGGCTAAGAAGGGATTGTTGGTGGTGTGCAGTGCCGGAAATTCTGGTATGGACACCTGGGAAAAGATAACGCCTCCGGCAGATGCAGAGGATATTCTGACCATCGGGGCGATAGACAATATGGGAGTGAATGCCCCATTTTCTTCCATTGGCAATACGGCCGACGGACGTGTCAAGCCGGATGTCATGGCAATGGGGGTTCATTCGGCTGTAGTGGGTATCGACGGGGGGACTTCCTTTGCCAACGGTACGTCGTTTGCTTCGCCTACATTCTGCGGACTGGTGGCTTGTTTGTGGGAGGCTTGTCCTTGGCTTACTGTCCGCCAGTTGATTGAGATTGTACATGAAGCCAGCGACCGTAATACCTATCCGGACAATATTTTTGGTTATGGAGTGACGGATATCTGGAAAGCCTATCAGCTGGGATTGAAACTGAAGAACGGAAACGATGGAAAATAAACCTTTGTCTTTGCTGGAGCTGAATTCACTGGTCAGGAGGAGTATCACCTCCTGCTTGCCGGATGAATATTGGGTGCAGGCGGAACTGAGCGATGTGCGCGTGAACTATTCCGGGCATTGTTACCTGGAGTTCGTGCAGAAAGATGCCACAGGCAATGCCCTGCTGGCCAAGGCACGGGGAATTATATGGGCGAATGTGTTCAGTCGGTTGCGGGCGTATTTTGAGCGGGAAACCGGACAGGCTTTTGTGTCCGGACTGAAAGTGCTGGTCAAAGTCACAGTCGATTTTCATGAACTGTATGGCTATTCGTTGACGGTAGTCAATATCGACCCTACTTATACGTTGGGCGATATGGTACGTCGCCGGAAGGAAATTCTGCGTCAGCTGGACGAAGAGGGTATCCTGACACTCAATAAAGAACTGGAACTGCCGCTACTTACCCAGCGGATTGCCGTAATTTCATCGGCTACAGCTGCGGGGTATGGCGATTTCTGCAACCAGTTACAGCACAATGCCTTCGGCTTTGTGTTTTATCCTTGTCTTTTTCAGGCGGTCATGCAGGGAGAGCAGGTGGAGCAGTCCATCATTCAGGCCCTCGACCGTATCAATGCCACGCGCGACCTTTGGGATGTAGTGGTCATTATCCGAGGGGGAGGAGCCACTTCCGATCTTTCCGGTTTCGACACTTACGAACTGGCCGCGAACTGTGCCCAGTTCCCGCTTCCCATCATTACCGGAATCGGACATGAACGCGACGATACCGTATTGGACCTGATAGCCCATACCCGTGTGAAGACTCCGACGGCTGCCGCCGAGTTCCTGATTAATCACCTGCGGCAGACGGCACAGGAATTGGAAGGATACGAAGAAATTATTTATGAGGAAGTTCCCCGCTTGTTGCAGCAGGAGAAACAACGGCTGGAAGCTTTTGTCACGCGCATTCCCGGACAGGTACAGATGCGGTTGCAGCGGGAAAACTTCCGGCAGGAACGTTTTCAGAACCGGATAAAGACGGCCTGGCGGTCGCGTTTGTTGCAGGAGAACTACCGTTTGCAACTGATGCCTCGCGTACTTTCTGCCCTGCAGAACCGGGTGCAGCGTGAAACGCATCGGCTGGAACTGCTGGCGCAACGGGTGTCTTCTGCTTCCCCGGAGGTCTTGTTGAAGAAAGGGTATAGTCTTACCTTGCTGAATGGAAAAGCAGTGACAGATGCTTCCTTGCTGAAACCGGGGGATGAAGTGGAAACCCGTCTGGCAAAGGGGCGATTCAGAAGTAAAGTAATCAAATGAAACAATGATATGGCAGCAAAGAAAGAAACCTACTCAGAGGCCATGAAGCGCCTGGAGGAAATCGTGGCCCGTATTGAAAGCAACGAACTGGACATTGACCAATTGGGTGAATATCTACAGGAGGCGCAGAAGCTGATTAAGTTCTGTAAGAACAAGCTGTATAAAGCCGATGCGGAAATCAAGAAGATTCTCGAAGAAGAAAGTGATGTACAAGCTTAATACAAAAAAGCCAGACCGGAAGTCTGGCTTTTTTATTGAATGAATCGGGTTATCGGATAATGGTCATTTCCTTGAGCAAGTGGCCTGCACCCGCAAACTTGTCGATGATGAACAAGGTGTAGCGGATGTCTACGCAAGCGGCTCGTTGCAGCTGAGGATTGTAGGCAATGTCGCCGGTCAAGCCTTCATAGTTGCGATCGAAGCCTGTACCGATGAGTTCTCCTTGGGCGTTGAAGACCGGAGAGCCTGAGTTACCGCCCGTGTTGTCGGTAGCAGTGGCAAAGCAGACCGGCATACGTCCGTCGGGCATGGCGTAAGGACCGAAGTCTTTCTTTTCATACAGTTCCTTCAGTTTGGCCGGAACCACAAATTCCGGATTGTGCGGGTCTTCCTTTTCCATCACCCCTTTCAAGGTCGTATAATACAGGTATTCTTTTCCGTCGGCCGGTTCGTAGGAACCGATTTTGCCATAAGTCAGACGCAGGGTAGAGTTGGCATCCGGATAGATAGGCTGTCCGTGCGCTTTTTTCAGTTGCAGCATACCTGCCACCCAAGTCTTGTGGGCCGCATTGTAGGCATTGGTCTCTTCCTGCATGGCCTCGCTGGTTGCCTGGTAACCGTCGCGTACGGAAGCGGCGTATTTCACCATCAGGTCGTTCTCCAGTTGGGCTGCATCCGGGTGTGCCAGAAAAGCTTCCAATGCTTCCGGGCTTCTGAAGATAGACTGGTCGAAGCAAGCGTCTACAAAAGCATCCGTATTTCCCTGGAAGTCCTTGTCGATGGTCTGGAAAATGTCAATCCGTTGTGTGGCCGGAATCAGGTGGGCATACAAGGCAATGAGCTGCTTGGAAACCTTGCGGTCTACCTCCGGATTGTAGTCCTTGTTGAAGAATTTCTTTCCGGCTTCTCTCAGGTTGGCCACGGCTTCGTCAATGTCTTTCTGTTTCTGGCTTTCCAAGGCTGCTTTCAGTGCTTCCGTATCCGGCACTTTGAAGAATTCCGTGCCTAACATCAGAGCTTCGTAAATAGCTTGCTGGTGATAGACTGCCTCATGACGCTGTGCCACAATCTGCTTGATGGTTTCGTAGGCTTTCCGGTAGCTGTCGTTGCCGATAGAATCACCGAAGGCCAGCAGTTGTTGCTGTTCCCGTTTCTTGCGGTCGAGTACCTTCAGACGTACCAGCCCTTCGTTCATGCCGATGGCGTTCTTCCAGTAATTGGCCGATGACGCATACTTGGCTGCATATTGGATGCGCGTGTGTGCGTCCTTAGCCATTTCTTCGCCCAACACTCGCAAGCGCACGCCGCGGATGGTGTCGCGCATGAAGTTGGTAGTCTGCATACGTTCCTCCACTTCGTCACTGATCATGTAACGCCAGTTACGTCCCGGAAATCCCATCACGAAAGTGAAGTCACCTTCTTTCACCCCTTTCAGGTTGATGGCGATGTGTTTCTTGACTTTCAAAGGTACGTTGTCCGCACTGTATTTGGCCGGTTTGCCGTCTTTGCTGGCATAGATGCGGAAGATAGAAAAGTCTCCGCAGTGACGCGGCCACATCCAGTTGTCGGTGTCTGCCCCGAATTTCCCGATGGAAGAGGGAGGAGCTCCCACCATACGTACGTCCTTGTAGGAAGTTTTGACAAACAGATAATATTTGTTGGACCCGTAGAACGGTTTCAGCTCCAGGGTGGTGAATTCGTCGGTACGGATGTGTTCTTTCTTGGCAAACTTTTCGGCCACTCCCGCCAGGAAAGACGGGGAAAGATAATTCGTTCCGTCCGGATCTTTGGACTTCTTCAGTTGTTTCTGTACGTATTCCGTTACGTCGAGTATCCGGTCGATGAACGTCACGTTCAGTCCTTCGCAAGGAAGTTCCTGCTCCCGCGTCATGGCCCAGAAGCCATCGGTCAGGTAGTCATGTTCCACCGAGCTGTGCTGTTGGATATATCCGTATCCACAGTGATGGTTGGTCAGTACCAGTCCTTCGGAAGAAATGACCTCTCCGGTACATCCTCCTCCAAAGTGTACTACGGCATCTTTCAGGCTGATATTATCCGGGCTGTACACCTTGTCGATGGCGATATCCAGTCCCAGGTCCTGCATCACAGCCGCATTCTGCTGTTTCAGGTCGGTCAGCATCCACATTCCCTCGTCCGCATGGGCGGCGAGGGTGAATGTGGCAAATAAAGTGAGTAAAAACTTATGTTTCATTATTCTACGATGGTCATTTCGTCAATCAGGTTCTTGCAGCCTCCCAGCTTTTCTACGATGAACAGCACGTAGCGGATGTCTACGGCAATGCAGCGCTGGAGGTTGTTGTCGAAGTTGATGTCGCCGGAAAGAGATTCCCAGTTCCCGTCGAAAGCGGCTCCAATCAGTTCCCCGTTGCCGTTCATGACCGGAGAACCTGAGTTACCGCCGGTAATGTCGTTGGTAGTCAGGAAGCAGGTCGGCATTTCGCCGTTCGGCAAGGCATAACGTCCGTAGTTCTTGGTGGCGTACAGTTCTTTCAGTTTGGCCGGTACCACAAATTCCGGATTGTTGGGGTCTTCCTTTTCCATCACGCCTTTCAGGGTCGTGTAGTATTTGTAGTGGATTCCGTCTTTCGGATCGTAAGATTTCACGTTACCGTAAGTCAGACGGAGAGTGAAGTTGGCATCCGGAGCTTTCGGAGTCGGTGCGTACATTTCGCAAAGACCGCGTACATACGTTTTGTGCAGCAGGTCGATGTCGCCGTTTGCCTTGTCCAGCTGATCGGCCAGTTCCTTGTATTTCTTGTTGACGGCATTGGCATATTCAGCCGACAAATCGTTCTGGATGGCTTCTGCAGTCGGATGTTCGATGAAGGCATTGAAGTTCTTTTCATTGGCAAAGATGCTGTTATCGTAGAGGGCATCTACGTAGGCATCATAATCGCCTTTGAACGTGTTTTGAATGGTCTGATAGAAGTCGGGCAGGGCTTCAGCCGGTACTTTCTCTGCATAAAGAGGCAACAAGACCTTGGCTACTTTCCGGTCTACTTCATGGTCATAATCCTTGTTGTGGATGTCAGCATAAGCTTCTTTTAAAGTAGCAATGGCTGTTTCAATGTCTTTTTTCTTGTCCTTTTTCAGTGCGGCAGCCAAATCCTGCAAGGCTTTCACCTTGGAGCTGTGGGTAAACTCAATACCGCCTCTGAAAGTTTCTGTGAAATACGTCAACTGGGTACGGAGCGGAGCCACGCGCTTTACGTACTCATCGATTTTTCCGACCACAGCTTCATAATCTGCATTTTGTTTTTCTTTGGCAAACGCAGCGAATTTTGCTTCCTGTTCAGCCTTCGTTTCCAATACGCGGTTGTCTACGATGGCCTTGTTCATGCCGATGGAGTTTTTCCAGTAGTTGCTGGAGCTGGCAAACTTGCTGGCATACTGGATACGTACCTTGTCGCTGGCAGCCATTTCCTTGCGGAGGATGTTCTGGCGGGCTTCACGCACCGTAATACGCGGAATGTTGGTACCTTCCATGCGCAGACGTACCTCGCTTTCGGTCAGGTAACGGCTGGTGCTTCCGGGGAATCCCATAATCATGGCATAGTCGCCTTCCTGCAATCCCTTCAAAGAAATCGTCAGGTGTTTCTTTACTTTCAAGGGCAGATTGTCCTTGCTGTATTCAGCCGGGTTTCCGTTTTTGTCGGCGTAGATACGGAACATAGAGAAGTCGCCGGTGTGACGCGGCCACATCCAGTTGTCGGTTTCTCCACCGAACTTACCGATGGATGAGGGGGGAGCGGCTACCATACGGACGTCGCTGTAGGTTTTAATGAAGAACAGGTAGAATTTGTTTCCTGCATAGAAAGGAAGTGCCAGGGTAGAAATTCCCGGTTTGCCTTTCAGGTCGCTTTTCTTCAACTCTTCATCTGCCAGTTTCTTGAGGTATTTGCTTCCGAAGGATTCCGTTTCGCTGACTTTTCCTTTTTTGATATCTTCGTTTACCTTATCGGTTACATCTACGATGCGGTCTACAAACTTGAAGGTCAATCCCGGAGTAGGCAGCTCTTCCTGATAGCTTTTTGCCCAAAAACCGTCGGTCAGGTAGTCGTGTTCCACAGAACTATGTTGTTGGATGGCATCATAGCCACAGTGATGGTTCGTCAGAATCAGTCCGTTGGGAGAAATGATTTCGCCCGTACATCCACGTCCGAAGATTCCCACTGCATCCTTCAAGGTAATCTGGTCGGGATTGTAGATATCCGCGATATCCATTTTCAAGCCTTGCGCTTTCATTCGGTCGGCAAGGTTCTGCTCCTGCATAAGTTGGAGCAACCACATTCCTTCATCGGCTTTTGCCGGAGAGAAGACGGCACAAATAAGTGCGAGTGCGAGTACTTTAAATTTTTTCATATAGTGATGATTGTTAATATATCAAGGGACAAAAATAGTAAAAAAACGCACACCATTTTCATGCCGAAAAATTAAAAGGTAATAAACCACTATCTTAGTATAAAATTTGATAATTTATTTCGGCTCATCCTTGAAAGATTATACCTTTGTCGTCGAATTTAAAAGGTTAGAGCATGCATAAACTTTATTTTTTCCTGTTGTGTGCAATCCTTTGCGCCTCTTGCAGTAAGAAATATAAGATAGAAGGTACTTCATCTGTTTCAATGTTGGATGGTAAGATGTTGTTTATAAAGATTCCAGTGGGCGATCAAATGATGAACATCGATTCAGCAGAAGTAATTCATGGCTTATTCAAGATGCAGGGGAAGGTGGACTCTACGGTGCTGGCCTCTTTGTTCATGGACGACGATTGCATCATGCCCTTGGTTATTGAGCCGGGTCATATCGACATTCAGATAGACAACTCCGGGATAACCATTAAGGGAACACCGTTGAACGATTGTTTCAATGATTTTGTGATGCAGAAAAATTCGCTTGATGACCGTGCATACGAGGTGGAACACGAAGAGAGCCGGATGATTATGGACGGCAAGGACTTGCAGACAGTTCATGAGGAAATCCAGAAAAAACGTGAAGGGATTACCGATGAGATGAATCAGTTGGCAAAGACATTCATCCAGGACAATTATGAAAATGTGTTGGGGCCGGGAGTGTTTCTGATGCTTGGAAACAGTATGCCTTATCCTTTCCTGACTCCACTGATGCAAGAAATTTTTGACGGTGCTCCGGAATCGTTCAAGAACAATTACATGGTTCAGGAGTTTGTGTCGGTGGCACGTGAAAATATGGCACGTATGTCACATCCTTAAAAAAATCGGGTAGAAAGTTTTCCTCCTACCCGATGCTTCTTTTTTATTTTGTTCCTTTGTATTTTTCCGGCAAATCCTTTTCAATGGCCTGATAAGACTCTTCCATCAGGGTGGTAAGATTTTCCTGTCCTTTACCTTGTGGATAAATAGGCTCATGGATAGTCAGTTTCAACGGATGCCACGACAGCAGTTTGCCGGTGCGGGGCAGCACGTCGAACGAACCATTGATGGTCATCGGTACGACGGGCATTTGCAGCTGGTCAGCAATAAGGAAAGCGCCTTTCTTGAACTCGTTCATGTGCCCCGTGAAAGTTCGTCTTCCTTCCGGGAATACCACGAGCGAAGTACCTCCCTGCAGTATCTTTTCGGCCCGTTTGATGGTTTCGTACACTTTTCGCGGACTGGATTTGTCGACGAAGATGAATCCGGCCGATTCACAGGCTTTTCCTACAAACGGAATGTTGCGCAGGCTTTTCTTCATCATCCATTTGAAATTTCTTCCCAGGAAACCATAAATCAGGAAGATATCGAAAGCTCCTTGGTGGTTGGCTACAAACACGTACGACGTCTTGTGGTCTATATGCTGATGCCCTTCCACTTTCACCGGGAGCAGAAACAGGAAGCAGGTAAGCTGTGACCATATCTTGCCCGGGTAGTATCCCCAGAAATGGCCGTTGCCGAGCCAGCATCCCAGCATGGTGGTCAGTGCCGTCAGGATGGTCAGTACAAGAAAAATGGGTAGTCCGATACAGATTTGATAAATAATGTATAAGAATCTCATAAATGGTAGTGGTTATTTGATTGTTGTTTTGAGTTAATTCGCTTTCTTTAAAGTGATGACCGTAATCTCCGGCCAGGCTCCCAACCGCATGGGAAAGAGCACATAGCCCAGTCCGATGTTGACATATAGTCCGCGGTTGCCTTCCAGGTACATGCCTCTGTGTTCCGGATAGATGAATTTGGATATGGAAAAACCGAACAGGCTGATCTGCATGTCATGGGTATGTCCCGATAAGGTCAGCTGTACGGAAGTGTCCGGGAGCACTTTCCTCCGCCAGTGGGTAGGGTCGTGGCTGAGCAGTACCGTGAACATGCCGTCGGTTCCTTTCAGAGCCTTGGGTAGGTCTCCCCGGTCGGGGAAGGGAGGCTTTCCGCTGTTTTCCACTCCGGCCAGTGCGAGAGAGTCCTTACCTTTATATATAATATGTGAATCGTTCAGCAGCATTCTCCATCCCATACGGTTTTCGCGGGCAATCAGACTGTCTACATTGGCCAGGCGGTCATGTTCGGTGTCCCACTTCACATAGGTCCCGTAATCGTGGTTCCCTAACACGGCGTACACGCCGTCGGGCGCTTTCAGTTGGGAGAATATCGGCATGAATTCCACCAGTTCATCGGCCCGGCTGTTGACCAGGTCGCCGGTAAATACGGCCAGGTCGGCTTTTTGTTGGTTGCAGAGGGCAATGGCTTTCCGAAGCGCTTCTTCGTTGCCTTTCCAGCTTCCGGAATGGATGTCCGACAACTGCAGGATGCGGTAGCCGTCGAAGGCTTCCGGGAGGTCGGGCGAACAGAAAGTCACCTCTTTTACTTGAAAATATTCCTTGCCTTTGAGGGCACCGAACAGGATGTATCCGAAAACGAGTACGGCCGGAATCAAGGAAATTTTCCCATGGGGAACAGGCCGGCGGATGAGTTTCTTGAACAGTCTCAGCAAGATGCTGGTCAGCATGAAGAGGGTTTTCGGAATGGTGACACACAAAGCCACAATCAGGTACGTTCCGAAATACTCATGCAATTGGTCGTGCCCGATAAGGAATACGACCAGAATCAAGAGTAGCACGAGGGTAGGCCACCAGAATCTCTGCTTCCATTTTTTATTGTGCCAATGCGACAGATAGGTCTTGCAGATGTACCAGTCGGGCAAGAGGAACAAGGCCAGAAACAGAAGTGATACTCTTAATAGAATCATATTGGCAGGTTTAAATGGGGTTAGGATTGTAAGTTGGCAGCCAGGTATTTGCGTAACACGTCGGGCTCCATTTGCCGTCGAGCAGCATAATCCATGAGCTGTTCTTCATCGATTTTTCCCACGGCAAAATAGCGGGAAGCCGGATGCGCGAACATCAGTCCGCACACCGACGCATGCGGCTGCATCATCCCGTTCTCGGTGAGGCGGATGCCGATGCGTTTCATGTCGATGAGGCGGTCGAGCAGGAAGCTGACCGAAATATCCGGCAGGGAAGGGTATCCCACGGCAGGGCGTATACCTTGATAGTCTTCGTTCAGAAGCTGCTTCATGGTGAGATGCTCGTCTTTGGCATATCCCCAGACCTCCTTGCGCACGGTTTCGTGTATCTTTTCGGCGGCTGCTTCTGCCAGGCGTTCTCCCAGCGTCTTGATGAGCAGGGCCTGGTAATCGTCGTGCAGGAACTCTTCTTCCATGGCCGGGTCGATGGTGGTAGCAAATCCTCCCACCGTATCCTTGATGCCCGATGAGAGCGGGCGCACAAAGTCACTCAGGCAAAGAAACGGGTCGTCGGGTCGTACGCGGGTCTGCTGGCGAAGCAAGGGAAACGACGTTCCCTCCAAAATCAGGTTGTCTCCGTCGGCATTGGCCTCCATAAGTCGGTAGATGGCATAAACGCCGTATTTCCCATCGATGTGGTTGAGCATGCGTACAGCCTCTTTATGCAATTGCATGGCTTCGGCAGCCTTGGCACGGTCGGTTTCCGGGAAAGAAGCCAGCCAGCCGGCCCGGCAGGCATCACAGCCATGAATGTCGGCAATGGTGGCGAAACGAGGCTGGAATCCCCACGCATGGAAGAAGTAAATCCAGTTGATGTATTCGGCCAGGTCGTGTATGTCGTAACGGACGGTGGTGATGTCTGTTTTCATGCGGTTTCTTTTATCGTTCAAATTTCAGGGCTTGTCCACGGTGAGCCTTGTCTACCTTTCCATTCTCATAAACTACCGCTCCGTTGACAAAGGTTTTCTCTACTTTTCCGTGGAATGTACGTCCTTCCATCGGGCTCCAGCCACACTTGCTTTCAATGCAGTCGGTAGTGACGGTCCATTCCTTGTGAGGATTCAGCAGCACCAGGTCGGCCTGATACCCCGGTCGGATGAAACCTCTCCGGCTGATTTGGAAGAGCTGGGCAGGTGCGTGACACATTTTCTGTACCAGTTGTTCCATCGAAAGCAGTCCTTCGTGCACCAGTTCATAGATGCTCACCAGCGAGAACTGTAGGGTAGGCATGCCGGATACCGCCTTCAGCGCACCGCCTTGTTTCTCCGACAGCAGGTGAGGGGCGTGGTCGGTGGCAATCACGTCAATCAGGTTCGTGGTCAGTGCCTTTCTCAGGGCATCGCGGTCGGCTTTCGTCTTGATGCTCGGGTTGCATTTGATGCGGGCTCCCAAGCGGGCATAGTCCTCGTCGCAGAACATCAGGTGTGACACACAGGCTTCCGCCGTGATTTTCTTTTCAGTCAGCGGACGGTCTTCCAGCAGGCCCAGTTCGCGTGCCGTACTGATGTGCAGAATGTGCAGGCGGGCTCCGGTTTCCTTGGCCAAGGCTACGGCCAGTGAGGAAGAACGGTAGCAAGCTTCCTCATCCCTTATCAGCGGGTGGAAAGAAATGTCGAGGTCCTCTCCATATTCTTGTTTGTAGCGTTCGGTGTTCTGACGGATGGTATTCTGGTCCTCACAATGCGTGGCAATCAGCATACCCGCTTCCGAAAATATCTTTTTCAGTGCCTCCATGCGGTCTACCAGCATGTTGCCCGTGCTGGCTCCCATGAAAAGCTTCACGCCGCATACCCGGGTCTTGTCCAGTTCCTTCAGCAAGTGGGTGTTGTTGTTCGTGGCGCCAAAGTAGAACGAATAGTTCACGATACATTTGGTGGCGGCATCCTGGAACTTGTTGTTCAGTGCTTCCAAGGTAGTGGTCTGCGGGTTGCAGTTCGGCATATCCATGAAAGAGGTGACTCCACCTGCCGCAGCCGCAGCCGTTTCGGTGGCCATATCTGCCTTCTGCGTCAGTCCCGGATCGCGGAAATGTACATGGTCGTCTATCACTCCCGGCAGCAGGAAGCATCCTTGTGCGTCAATCTGTTCGTCACATTCGGCTGCGGGTTTCCCTTCTCCTTCGATAATCTCTTGGATTTTCTCTCCTTCAATAACCACGGAACCGGCAAACCGGCGTCCTTCGTTTACAATGATTGCATGATGTATCCACGTACGTTTCATAAACTCTATTTTCAATTACAATTTTTGGGGTATTTCTTGAACCAGCTGTCCCATTTCAGCTGGATGACGCCGAACACAGCCTCTCCGAAAATGCTGCTGTTCATTTTGGAAGTGCCCAGTTCACGGTTGATAAAGATGACAGGTACTTCGGTGATATGGAAGCCGCATTTGAAGGCTGTGAATTTCATTTCAATCTGGAAGGCATAACCTTTGAAACGGATGCGGTCCAGATGAATGGTTTCAAGCACTTTGCGGCGGTAGCAGACGAAGCCGGCAGTGGTGTCGTGAATGGGCAGGCCGGTGATGAACCGTACGTATTTGGAGGCGAAGTACGACATCAGGACTCTTCCCATTGGCCAGTTGACCACATTGACTCCGCTCACGTAGCGTGAGCCGATGGACACATCCGCGCCGTCGTCGTGGCAGGCTTTGTAGAGCCGGGGCAGGTCGTTGGGATTGTGACTAAAGTCGGCGTCCATTTCGAATATGTAGTCATACCCATGTTCGATAGACCATTTGAAGCCGGTGATGTAGGCTGTTCCCAGTCCGAGTTTGCCTTTCCGTTCAATCATGAACAGGCGTTCGGGAAATTCTTTTTGCAGTCGGCGAACGATGTCGGCCGTACCGTCGGGAGAATTGTCTTCGATGACCAGAATGTGGAAACATTTTTCCAGTCCGAATACTGCCCGGATGATATTTTCGATATTTTCCTTCTCGTTATAAGTAGGAATTATCACAATACTGTCACTTGTCTGCATGGTGTTTTTATTATGTCGTGCAAAGATAATAAGAACTCGTGAAATTTGTGATATAATTAGGGAAATATCGGGCTGTGTTCAGGCCTAAATTATCCTTCGCAAAAACGCTTAGGCGTTTGCTTTTAAACGTCGAAGCGTTTCATCTGAAACGTCTAAGCGTTTTACTTCAAACGTCGAAGCGTTTTGTCTCAAACGCCGAAGTGTTTTGTTTGAAACGCTTCGACGTTTTCAAAAGGGCATTTTGTATCCTGAAAAAAGGTCGTCAGAAGGAATGAAATCTTGTCTTTCTGCATGCTTGTTGTTGGTTGTGTCATTCTTAATTTTTATAAAAAAAGAAGGCGGTAGAAATACTTTCGCGAAAAAAGTCTTAGACTTGCGCCCATATTGTAATATACACAAAATATAGAAGATTATGATTATAGGAATAGATGTAGGGGGAAGTACAACCAAGATTGTGGGAATCAAAGACGGATGTGCTTATCATCCGATGTTTGTGACGGCTACCGACCCGGTTACCTCCTTGTTTGGAGCTTTCGGAAAATATATATACGACCATTCAATCCAGTTGTCGGAGGTGGAACAGGTGATGCTCACCGGAGTGGGAAGTTCTTACATCCAGCAACCTTTGTACGGTTTGCCCACCGCCCGGACGGACGAGTTTATTGCCAACGGGTTGAGTGCACAGTATGCCACTGGCCTGGACAAACTGATGGTGGTGAGCATGGGGACAGGTACTTCGTTTGTCCGGGTGGAGAATGATGCCATCTGTCATGTGGGCGGCATTGGTATCGGGGGAGGAACACTGATGGGACTTTCACGTTTGCTGCTGCATACGCAGGACATTCTGTGGGTATCGGAACTGGCTGGGAAAGGAGACTTGCGGAATGTGGATTTGCAGATACAGGATATTTGCCGGACCTCTCTTCCCGGGTTGCCGCTGGATGCGACGGCTTCTTTGCTGGGAAAACTGGATAACAATGCTTCTCCTGAAGACCTGGCACTGGGGCTGATGCACATGGTGTTGCAGTCTATCGGGCAGGCGGCTGTCTTGTCGGCTTTGGGCATGGGTATCCGCAATTTTGTGCTGATAGGTAACTTGACGCAGCTTCCGCAATGCCGTCCGGTATTTGATACCATCGGACGTATGTATGATGTGCATTTTATTATTCCGGAAAATGCGGAGTATCAGACAGCAATCGGAGCGGCTTTGGCGTATATAAAAGAAACACACACCCGTCCGGTAAGGGGATAACCTTTCCGGACAGGTGTGCGGGAATCCTGCTTTCGCTCATCGCAGGATATCTGTGATCAGGTAAATCTGGCAGTCGGAAATGCCTTGCGTGGAAAGGGCTTCTTTGTCGGCCAGGAACAAGGATATGAACTCTTCGGTCGAGGCACAATCTGCCGCTGCCTTTCGGTAGTGCTCCAAGGCTTGTGGCACTTGTCCCATGGCCAGGTAGACGTGTCCGGAATTCAGCCAGTCGTTTGCCTGAGGTTTTTCCAGTGCCAGCAGTTTCTCGTACATTCGAATTGCTTCTTCGTATTTCCCAGACATGAAGTAACACCAGCCGATGGCGCGCCGTGCCTTTTCGGGGTGTGATTCCAGAAATTCAACTTTAAAAAACAGTTTGATGGCTTCGGCATATTCTTTCTGTGCGGCCAGGCATTGTCCAACTTGCATCAGGGTGTTGAGGTTGTCTGGGTCGAACGCAAGAATCCGCTGGAAAACCTGAGTAGCCTTTGAAAAGTCACCAGACAGTTTGTAGCAATGGGCCAGGTGCTTGAGGGTCCACAAGTGGTCGGGCTTGATGAGGTCGGCTTGCTGGTAGGCGTTTACGGCTTTTTCGTAAAGCTTGTTCTTCTGGTAAGCGAAGCCCAGTTTCTGCCAGGTTTCTGCCAGGTCGGGTTCTTTCTGTACCAGCGTTTCATACAGGGCGGCAGCTTCCTGCATGTAGCCTTTGGAAAAGAGGTATCCCGCTATCTGTTCGTGGTATTTCCCTTTTAGAATAAGCGGACGGAGCAACGGATTGTTCCAGAAATCCAGCTTGTCTTTGAAGATGTCGTGCTGTTCGGTCCTGAATCTCCATAATTTATAGAAACGGTACAAGTTGTGTACATACTGCCGTTGGATGGCATTGACCTGTCGTTCTGCCGGATTTCCGGAGCCGTCAATTTCTTTAGGAATAATTTCTTCGCCGCTCATTTTAGACAGCATGAAGGTCTGCTGGTCATGAGGAAGTGATTTCATGGCCAGGCAGAATGAATATTTGTCGGAGTCGCAGAACACTTGAGAATTGACTACCATGCCCAGCAGGGATTGCTTTTCGAATGTTTTGTCCTTGTATATTTGATACAGGTCGGGCACTTTCATGCTGAACAGATAGAACCAGTGGGCTGCTTCCTGAAAAAACGGGTAAGTCTTTAGTTGGGAAAAGGCGGTCATGTATGTATCGGCGCCTTCCATTTGCAATTCGCCCAGTTCGCGGATGTGGTCGCCTATTTTTTCCAGGTCTTTCTGCCATTCCGGGTTCAGGTCTTCGATATCTTCTATTTCGATGGCTTTCAGTTCCGGTTTCCGCAGATTGGGGTTACGCATCATTTGGGGAATGATTTCTTCACGCATCTTCTTGTCTATTTTTTCTGTTTCGCGCGAAAGAAGTAAGATAATCTGTATGTCGTGCAATTGTTTCAGGAGTACCGGATTGTCTGCCATCAGTTTCAGGGCAGAAACAAGGTCTGGATAGAGTGAAATCCGCTCGGGCTGAAAATAGGTCACCAAAGCGATGCCCGTCAATGCACGTTGGCTGACAGCCAGTTCACCAGACATCCGGCAGGCTGAAAGCAGCAAGGTAAATTTCCGTACATCGAAAATCTGAAAGAGGTTCAGCGTGAGGGCGCTGATCATCACTGCCTTGTCGTTCGTGGCCATGGAAGGAGAAGTCAGCAACAGACGTGCCTCCTGGTATTCCTCTTCACTCCATTGGGTAGATACCCATATTTTATTGAACAGTTCATCGACTGCATTTTTATGAAGGGTGTAGTTCTGCAATGTCTGCGCTTCTTTTTCCGTTTCGTTTTCCGGCTCGGGTGAAGGATGTCCGGCCGCTTCCAGCATGAAGTCGATTTCTTTGAATGAATGTGGCGGCACTTGTGCAAACTTCCGGAATTTATCGGCATAGTATCCGTAAGCCTTTTCCTGCTCTTTCAGAAAGAACGTTTTGTCGGTCAGTTCATAGGCTTTGCACATCAGTTGCTGGTAGATGTTTTCGCGCTGAGGGTCTTGTGTTCCCATGGATGTATATTGCAGCATATAATTATAAGTGGTTTGCTGTGTCTCTATCTGCGACTGCAGCTCCCAATCATTGAGTGTACTGGCTGCTTCTTTTATATGGGCAAAAGCTTCTTTCAGTCTTTTCTCGTGTAAAAGTTGGATAATCTCTTTCTGCATGATGATTTCACAATGATTAAGTCTATAACATGGAAGTATCTTCTTGAGGATATCTTTCCGTACGAGACAAAAGTAGTAATTATTTCTTAGTTTTTTGTTTTGGAATGAATCTAAACGCTTTTTTTGAAGAAAATTTCAATTCCTTTCTTCTTCATAATGAAATGGTTATGAGCTTTTTGCGGAAAGTGGACATTAAAAAGCGATTTTTTTTTTGCCAAGTGGATAGGGGTTTTTTGCGGTAGCTGCGTTATGTAGATGAAGTCACCTAGCTAAGTGTAACAACAAAAAAACTAAACGCAGGACTTTCGAGATACCGGAATGACACAGAAATAAACCGAAACGGCAGACCGGGCCTGGAAGAACGGCATTTTAATTATGAATCATTAAAAACTAGACAGTATGAAATTTAAATTTATTGCATTATCTTTGTGTATGTTGGCAAGCGCGAACCTGGTAAAAGGACAAGAAAGTAAAGGCTTTGTGCCTTCGGAAAACAAACACGACATTCGATTGTCGGTGAGCGACGGTCTGACTCAGGGGTCTGTAGATGTGCTGGGTATGGGATTGCTGGATGCAGTGGCTGGAACCAAGCGTACGGATGCGAACTACAGTCTTGTATACGGCCTGGGCTATCGTTATTCTTTGGGCCGCTTCAGAGTGGGAGCTGATTTGGGATTCTCAAAATCGGACAACAAGCTGACGCTGGCGGGTGAGCAGACACCTTCATTGAAGGAAAGCAACATGAACTTTCTGGTGTTGCCCGCTGCTGAGTTTGTGTACTATAAGCGAGGACTTGTAGAATTATACGGATCGGCTGCTGCGGGTGTCAACCTGAGTCGTCATAAAGAGGCCGCTCTGACAGAGGCGGGAAAAGCAGCTGTAAACAAAGCCGATTTGAGCACTTCTTTTGCATACCAGGTAAATCCGATTGCCTTGAGAGTTGGAAATGACCGTATCGGAGGTTTTGTGGAAGCCGGCTTGGGCCACAAGGGCTTTGTGACGGCTGGTGTAAGTTTGAAATTCTAATTGCTTGATTGACTTGACATGGTAATGAAAGCCCATAGAAAGGACATATTCAAATCCAGATTTCAGGAACATTATTCAAGGCTATGTCATATAGCCTATGGATATGTTTCTGACAGGGATGACGCGGAAGATATTGTGCAGGAACTGTTTATCAGTGTGTGGAACAAGCAGCTGGATGCCATGCCGGAAAAGGAATTTGCGGCTTACCTGACTACCTCCGTGAAGAACAGTTGCATCTCCTTTCTGCGGAAGCGTAGAGAAGATACCGTATCGATTGAGGATCATTCGGCTGCAACCAGTTGTATGCCGGATGAAGTGACAGATGAAGGAGAGAAATCACCGGAAGAAATTCTGCAGTCGGCACTGGCTACCTTGCCTCCTAAGTGCAAGGAAATCTTCTTGCTGTCCAAACTTCAGGGCTTGAAATACCGTGAAATAGCCGGAAAATTAAGTTTGTCTGAGAAAACAGTGGAAAATCAGATGACAAAAGCTATTAAGTTGTTGCGTGTATATGTGGCTGAACATAGTTTTTTGCTGATTACGGTTGTCGCTGTCATTGTATCCATTATTATAAATTGTGAGTAAGACCATGAACAACAAAGAAGATATAAATGAACTGCTGGCCCGTTATTTTGCCAATGAACCACTGACTGTGGCGCAGCGTCGCGAACTGGACGAATGGATGACGGCTCACAAGCAAGAATTTGAGCAGATGCGAAAAGTGATGAATGCATCGCTGAAAACGACGGATGAGGTGGTCTTTGATGCAGAGAAGGCCTGGCAGAAAATCGAACCTCATCTGGAGGAGCGTGCAAAAATAATTCCTTTCAGGCAGAAAGCACGATGGGTCTTTTCTGTGGCGGCTTCCTTGCTGCTGTTGTTGGGAATCGGTGCTTTTTATTTCTTCCGTTCCACTTCGGATGAGCAGATGATGCGCTATGCGAATACTGGAACGACGGAAAAGCATGTGTTGCTGCCCGACAGCTCGGAAGTGATACTGTATCCGGAAGCGACATTGGCATACTGTTTTTCCGGCCGGCAGGAAGGACGACGGGCGGAATTGAAAGGAAAGGCTTTCTTTCAGGTGAAGAAAATGCACGGCAGACCGTTTAAGGTGGAGACTGACTTGCTGAAAGTAGAGGTACTGGGTACTTCTTTCCTGGTCGACGTGGCACACAGAGACAAGGCAGGCGTATTTGTAAAGACTGGGAAGGTACGCGTCAAAGAAGCTTCGGCTGGTGAAGTGGTGATTGAAGCCAATGAAAAAGCAGAATTGAAAAACGGTACGTGGCAGACTGGAGTAATCCGGAATCCGCAGAGCCTGTTTGGCGAAAAGGAACGGGTATTGGTGTTTGAACAGACTCCGATTGTGGAAGTAGTCAGGGTGGTGGCCGAGAAAACCGGCATACAAATAGATTTGAGCAAAGGCTTGGAAAAGAACTTGATTACGACTCAAATCCACATCGATGAACCGGACATAGCCGGAGAACTGGCTTTCCTTTGTGGATGTAAGTGTGAAACATTGGTGAAAGGAAAACATTACAGACTTTATGAAAAGTAAATGGCTGCTCCTCTTGCTGTGGACGGTGTGTGGAATCGGACTCCAGAAGATAGAAGGGCAGGAAGTCAAATCAGATAATACGGTAGCGGAAGAGTGGATACAGGTCCATGCCTCTTCCGCTACCGTATTGCAGTGGTTCAACTGGATAGAAAAGGAAACCGGAATCGTCTTGTCGTATAATCCGGCACAGATTGAGGTGGACAAAGTCTGCCGGGTAGAAAAAGGTGGAAGGATGACGGTCGGAGAACTGTTACATCGGATATTGGCCGGTTACCGGGTGCAGACAGCTTTTATTCCTCCCTTGAAACTGGTGATTCAGGCTAGGAAAATAGAGAACTATTATGTCAGTGGAACCGTTTGCGAAGAGGAAAGTGAAGAGCGTTTGTATGGCGCCGTGGTCACACTGGAAGACAAGGACGGGAAACAATGGCATACGATTTCGGGTGAAAATGGCGTTTTCCGTTTGTACGTACCCGAAGGAATTTATACACAAAAGACATCTTACATGGGGTATACGCCGCAGGTAAGACGTGTCAGGGTGGAAAAGGATTGCTTTGTCCGCACGTACCTGAAACCGTTGCTTTTTGAGATAGAGGAGGTGATGGTGGAGTCTGGTCGAAAGGAGAACGAGCTGAATGAGCTGACTCCTTCCAATCTACTCTCGTTTAGTGGAAATGATTTGTTTTCACAAATCTGGATTTTGCCGGGGGTAACTTCTTCCTTGGCCGGACATAACTTTATGGTAGACGGAGGGGGATACGATGAGAACCAGCTGTTGTTGGACGGCGTACCTGTGTTTCATCCCGGCCATTTCAATTCGCTGCTGCCTGTATTCAACGGCGATGCGGTAAAGAACATGGCTTTTCATAAGGGCTTTTTTCCGACCCGACTGGAAGGGCGCATTTCGTCTGTCACAGAAGTAAACTTGAAAGAAGGAAACAAGGAAGAGCATGTACATACACTTACGTTGGATATGCCGGCGGCTTCAGTCACGCTCGAAGGGCCGATTATCAAGAAAAAAATGTCGTATATGGTAAGTGCTCGGCGGAGCTGGCTGGATTTCTTTGATGGCCTTTTATCGGAAGAAAACCGCCTGAACCATGCTACTTATGATTACAATGCAAAGCTGTCGTATAGTTTTTCGCCCGTCAGTACATTGAATTTTCTGGCATACGGTGCACGGGATAATTTTCATCTTCCGGTTATGGAAAACGGTGATAATGTATCGGTGTTGCGATGGGATAACCAGGTGTATCAGTTGTCTTACAGCACGCAGAAAGGGCGGTTGGGTAATTCGACTGCAGTGTTTTATTCGGCGCATACGAACCGGGCACGTGTAGAGGAACTGGGATATGACCAGGAAGGATATGTACATAGCGGCATCAAGTCGTGGAACGTGACAACAGATTTCAGTTATTCGCTGGAAAATCTGTTCCAAGCCCGTTGGGGAGCTAAATATACGTATGAAGTATATGATTTGGCTACCATGGGGGCAAAATTGCTGGTGAGACATGAACCGGTGAGCCAGGTGTCGTTATATTATGACAATCTGTTGCGAATTTCTCCCAATTTTTCTGTACAAGTTGGAGTACATGGAGTGGGCTATCTGCCGCAGCATCATCGGTCGTACTATAGCATTCAGCCTCGACTGTCGATGAAGTATTTCTTGTGTGAGAAAGACCTGCTTTATCTGAATTTCTCTAAAATGGAACAGTTCTATCATTACCTCCGTTTTGATAATCTGTCATTGCCTACTGATTTTCGCATGCCAAGTATTGATGGATTCAAGCCACGTTCTTCGGAGCATTATGAGGTGGGTTGGAAGCATTTCCTTGAAGACGGACAGGTGGAGGTTTCCGTGTATTATAAGACGCGCAGGAACGTGCTGGCTCTTCGGCCGGATACTTGGATAGAAGATAATCAGTGGCAGCAGTATCTGATGGTTGGAAGAGGAGACAGCTATGGAGTAAAAGGATATTTCTATAAAAACTGGAAGCATTGGAACTTGCAGCTTTCGTATGCTTATACCCGAAGTCGGGAATGGTTTAAAGAGTTGCCGGAAAAAGGGAAAATGCCTTCTTTGTATGATATACCTCATCAGTTGGGGGGAGCTGTATCTTATCGGGTGAATACTCACTCTTCTTTTTCTGTGGGAGGTATGCTGCGTTCCGGAAAGGTGACGCAGTTAGATGATTTTTTTGATCCGTTGTCGTTTGAAGATTTTCGTGGAAAGCGGGATCCGCTCAACTATCGGGTGGATGTGGGGTATTCCTATCGGAAATCCTTTGGCGAGAAACTGCTGTTGCTTCGTTTGGGTATATATAATGTGGTGGGAAATCCTTCAGAGGAAGACATCCTGAACTTTTATTCTGTGCATTGGCGTAGTAACTGTTTGCCGTATGGAAGTATCAGCTTTAAGTTCTGAACCGTGAATTCTTGTTCCATTCTTCGTCTTTTTGTGTGCATATTCGAACCGGATTGATTATTTTTGCAACATCTATTGATGGAACGATGAGTATAAAAGAGCTTCAAGACATCTATGCCAAACATCTCAATGTATCTGGTTTGGCTTCTTTGTGTAGGAATAAGAGTGTAAAAAATGTATTTTTGGAAGGCATGCACGGGTCGTGCGCTTCTTTGTTTGCCTCGGCTTTTGTCAAGTCGGCGCCGGGTGTCTATGTGTTTATCTTGAATGACCTGGAGGAAGCTGGGTATTTTTACCATGACATGGTGCAGGTGAACGGAGATGCAGATATCCTGTTTTTTCCGTCTTCCTACCGTCGGGCCATTAAGTACGGACAGAAGGATGCGGCCAATGAGATTCTTCGTACGGAAGTACTGAGCCGGCTGGAACGGCAAGACCCTGTGGCGGTAGTGACTTATCCGGAGGCTTTGGCCGAGAAGGTGGTTTCCCGCAAACAACTTTCGGCTTCTACGCTTACACTGAAAGTAGGGCAGAAGGAAGACACTGGAAAGCTTATGGAAAAACTTTCCGGCTATGGTTTTGAACATGTGGATTATGTGTACGAACCGGGACAGTTTGCCTTACGAGGAAGTATCCTGGATGTATATTCTTTTGCATCGGAATATCCTTATCGAATCGACTTCTTCGGCGATGAGATTGACAGCATCCGTACGTTTGAAGTCGAGACGCAGCTGTCGAAAGAGAAAAAGGAGTCGGTGAGCATCGTGCCGGAATTGTCCACTTCGGAAGGTTCGGATATTTGTTTTCTGGATTTTATACCTAAGGAAACAATTCTGTGGGTGAAAGACTTGCTTTGGGTACGAGAACACATTCAGTCTGTACATGAGGATACTCTTTCTCCTCAGGCATTGAAAGCCTACGAAGGAGAGCAGACGGAGTTGATGAATCTTTCCCAAAAACTGATTGACGGGGCCGAGTTTACGGTGCGTGCCTTGGAGTTTTTCCGGATTGATTTCGGGCATAAGGCCATAGGAACTCCTCAGGCACGGCTTGCTTTCGAAACTTCCGTGCAGCCTATTTTCCATAAGAATTTTGACTTGGTATCCAGCTCTTTCACGGACTTTCTGCAAAGGGGATACCGTTTGTATATCTGTTCGGATAGTGCCAAACAGACAGAGCGATTGAAAGATATCTTTCAGGAAAGAGGAGATCAGATTACGTTTGAACCGGTGGACCGTACGTTGCACGAGGGATTTGTGGACCATTCTTTACGGATGTGTGTGTTTACAGACCATCAGATATTCGACCGTTTCCATAAATACAACCTCCGAAGTGACAAAGCCCGTAGCGGAAAGGTGGCGTTGTCACTGAAGGAACTGAACACGTTTGAGCCGGGGGATTATGTGGTGCATATCGACCATGGTATCGGCCGTTTTGCGGGACTGGTGCGCATTCCGAACGGGAATACTACGCAGGAGGTCATCAAACTGGTGTATCAGAATGATGACGTGGTGTTTGTGTCCATTCATTCGCTGCATAAAATCTCGAAGTACAAAGGAAAGGAAGGCGAACAGCCGCGTATCAGCAAACTGGGAACCGGTGCATGGGAGAAAATCAAGGAACGGACGAAGACCAAGATTAAGGACATTGCCCGCGATTTGATTAAGCTGTATTCGCAGCGTAAACAGGAAAAAGGATTTAAATACAGTCCCGACAGCTTCTTGCAACATGAACTGGAAGCCAGCTTCTTGTACGAGGATACACCCGACCAGTTGAAGGCGACACAGGAAGTGAAGGCGGACATGGAGAGCGACAAGCCGATGGACCGTCTGGTGTGTGGGGACGTAGGATTCGGTAAGACGGAAGTGGCCATCCGGGCTGCTTTCAAGGCAGTGGCCGACAACAAGCAGGTAGCGGTACTGGTGCCGACCACGGTGTTGGCTTTCCAGCATTACCAAACGTTTAAGAAGCGTCTGGAGGGAATGCCTTGCAAGGTGGAATACCTGAGCCGTGCGCGGACAGCCAAAGAAACTAGCCGTATTCTGAAGGAACTGGCCGAAGGAAGCATCAATATACTCATTGGTACACACAAGATTATCGGGAAGAGTGTGAAGTTCAAGGACCTAGGATTGCTGATTATTGACGAGGAACAGAAGTTCGGGGTAAGCGTGAAGGAGAAACTCCGTCAGATAAAGGTGAACGTGGATACCTTGACCATGACGGCCACGCCGATTCCGCGTACGCTTCAGTTCTCACTGATGGGAGCCCGTGACTTGTCGGTTATCCAGACTCCGCCGCCCAACCGGTATCCGATTCAGACAGAAGTACACACGTTTAATGAGGAAATCATTACTGATGCCATCAACTTTGAAATGAGCCGTAACGGACAGGTCTTTTTTGTGAACAACCGGATTCAGAACCTGGGGGAATTGAAGGCCATGATTCAGCGGAATATTCCTGACTGCCGGGTGTGCATCGGACACGGACAGATGCAACCGGAAGAGCTGGAAAAGATTATTTTCGATTTTGTCAACTACGATTATGACGTGCTGTTGGCTACGACCATCATTGAGAGTGGCATCGACATTCCCAATGCCAATACCATCATCATCAACCAGGCGCAGAATTTTGGATTGAGCGACCTGCATCAGATGCGAGGGCGTGTGGGACGAAGCAACAAGAAAGCTTTCTGCTATTTGCTGGCTCCTCCTTTATCGTCTTTGACTCCCGAAGCCAAGCGCCGTTTGCAGGCCATCGAGAATTTCAGTGACTTGGGTAGCGGTATTCACATTGCCATGCAGGATTTGGACATCCGTGGGGCCGGGAATATGCTGGGAGCCGAACAGAGCGGATTCATTGCCGACTTGGGATATGAAACTTATCAGAAGATTCTGAACGAGGCGGTGACCGAATTGAAAAACGAAGAGTTTGCCGATTTGTATGCGGACGAAATCAAGGCCGGCGAAGAGAAAATCAGCGGTGAAGAGTTCGTGGATGAATGTACCGTGGAAAGTGACCTGGAGTTGCTGTTCCCGAATGAATACATTCCGAGCAGCAGTGAGCGTATGCTGTTGTACCGGGAGCTGGACAAGCTGGAACTGGACAAGGATGTGGAGGCGTTCAGGGCCCGACTGCTCGACCGCTTTGGAAAGATCCCTCCCGAAGGAGAAGAGTTGCTGCGCATCGTGCCGTTGAGGCGGCTGGCCAAGCGCCTCGGAGTGGAGAAAGTGGTGTTGAAAGCCCAGCGTATGACCCTCTTTTTTGTCAGCAACCTGGACAGTCCGTATTATCAGAGTATGGCTTTTGGGAAGATTATTGCGTATATGTCCAAGAATCCTCGTTACTGCAATTTGCGGGAACAGAACGGACGCCGGAGTATGGTGGTCTCCAAGGTGACCAACGTGAAAGATGCTGTCAGTATCCTGCAGGAAATTGTCAGCCTGGACGGAGAAAGTGCTCAGTAGGCCCCGGTTGTCTCAATCGGGTGACAGTGGAATTGCATTTTTGTTTCAGTAAGCTTGGGGTGATTCTTTTTCGGGTCGGAAGAGAAGGCCCGGGAGGAATAAACGGCTATTTTTATGCCTCAAATTCAAAAAGGCTTATGAGAAAAATAGGATGGATACTGCCGTTTCTGGTTTTCCCTCTGTGCATGCAGGGGCAGACGGCACGTGAAGAGATTGATGAGAATCCGGCACTGGCGGGAGGTAAATACTATGCCTATGAGGCACCCGATGGGCAACTTACCCCAGCTCCCGCGGGTTATACTCCTTTTTATATATCGATGTTTGCCCGTCATGGGTCGCGTTATCTGACGAAGGAAAAGAAATACACTCAGCCTTTGTCGCTTCTCCTTGCAGCGGATGAGGTCGGGGTGCTGACCGCAGACGGAAAGCGGGCATTGAAGGTGGTGGCTGCTTTGGCTCAGGAAGCCGAAGCACGTTATGGAGAACTGACGCCGAAAGGGGCGCGGCAACACCGGGAGCTGATAGACCGGATGTACCGGCATTATCCGGAGGTGTTCGCTGACGGTGTGCATGTGGATGCACGCTCTACCTATAAGACACGTGCCTTCCTTTCCATGGCAGCGGGTTGTGTGGAATTGAAGGGGTTGAACCCCAAGCTGCACATCACCACGCAGGCCAGTGAGGCAGATGCCTATTATATAAAGTACAAGAATCCTTTGTATGAAGCACAGCATCTGGAGAACAGTGACTCGGTGTATCGTGTGGCAGATAGTGTGTATGTGCATCCGGCACGCTTGATGAAACAGCTGTTTCGTGATTCTTCTTATGTAGAGGCTCATATACAGTCGGTGAAGTTGATGACAGACTTGTTTGAATTGCACGGCATCAGCCAGAGCAGCGACCGTCAGCCCGATTTGTCTTTTCTGTTCACTCCGCAGGAACGGTATGATTTGTGGCAGCGCAACAACTTTGAATGGTACTATGAGAAAGGGGCTTCCCCATTGAGTGACGACTGCATGTACAAGCTAGAAAGAAATCTGCTGAAGAATTTCATTGAAACGGCCGATACCGTGATTGCTTCCCGAAAGAATGGGGTGACGTTGCGTTATGGGCACGACACGAACCTGGCTCCTTTGGCGGTACTGATGGGCATCAATGATTTGCAGGCTTCCACGGCAGACTGGCAGCGCATTGCAGATACGTACCGTACCTATCGCCTCATTCCGATGTGTGGAAATGTGCAACTGATATTCTACCGTAAGAAAGGGGTGAAAGAGGTGCTGGTCAAGGTACTGTTGAACGAACGCGAGGTGAAATTGCCGCTTCCCAGTGAGATAGCTCCCTATTATGCATGGAAAGAGGTACGGAGATACTGGAAAAAAGTGGTGGAAAGCATTCAGCTTCCGGCAGAGATGAAGTAGTCTGGAGGCATTATACATATTGTAAGGAGAGGTATTTCTTTTTGAAAGGGATACCTCTTTTTTTATGTACGTATCTCTTGCCTAAATGTAACAGAAAAGAAATTTCTATGCAATAAGGATGAAAATAGGATGGGATACTTTTGCGGCAAATAAGAAAAGGAAATGAAAGCAAGTATCGTTTTGGCGTTGTTGTCACTGATGTCTGCAGGTGTGCAGGCCAGTGTGGTAAAAGGAAAAATCAAGGATGCACAGACAGGAGAGGAAATTATCGGTGCATCGGTAATGGTAAAGGAAGAGCCCGGAAAGGGAGCGGTTACGGGGTTGGATGGTAGCTTTAATCTGTCTGTCAACCGAGATAAATATACATTGGTATGTTCTTATGTAGGATACAAGAAATATGAGGTGACTGTCACACCGGATAAGAAAGAAATTGTGATTCCGTTGAAGACCGATGACGTGGCATTGGATGAAGTAGTGGTGGTGGCCTCCAATCCGGGAAGAACAGAGGCTGGCGCACGCGGCATTGAACGTCAGGCGATGAATGTGGTCAACGTGATGAGTGCCAAGGCCATCGAACTTTCTCCGGATATCACGGTAGCGAATGTGATTCAGCGTATGTCGGGCGTGACCATCGAGCGGAACAGCAGTGGAGAAGGCCAGTATGCGATTCTGCGTGGTATGGACAAGCGCTATAATTATACTTTGATTAATGGGGTGAAAATTCCGAGTCCGGACAACAAGAACCGTTTCGTGCCGCTGGATATTTTCCCGTCGGAGATGCTCGACCGTTTGGAGGTGACCAAATCGCTGACCGCCAATATGGAAGGTGACGGAATCGGAGGGGCTGTCAACCTGATTATGAAGGATGCGCCTACGGAACGGCAGTTTACCGTGAATTTGTCGACCGGTTACAATGCCATGTATTTCGGCCGTGACTTCCAGTCGTTCAACCACGGAGCCATCGTCAAACAGTCACCTTATGAACAGATGGGGATGCCGGAAGACAACCGGGTGACCATGGATAATTTCACAACCGATAACTTACGGATGAGCTGGAAAAAGCCATTGCCGGATTTGACTGCCGGGATTTCTTATGGCGACCGTTTCTTCCAGAACAAACTGGGTGTGATGTTGGCCGGAAGTTTCCTGAACACCTATCGTGGCAAGGAAAGCCAGTTGTATTATCAGCCTGGCACCACTCACAACGGCATTGAGTATCGTAATTACTCTTCCCAGCAGACCCGTATCGGGGCGCATGCCAAGCTGGATTATTTCATCAACGAACATCATAAGCTGACCTGGTATAACGGCTACATGGATATGCGTGAGGCAGAAGTGCGCGACGGACATGACGACAAGGAAGGGGCAGTACGTATGAAGTGGAACCATCAGTATATCATCAACTCAACCTTGAAAGGGGAACATTCCTTTTTGGATGAGGGGGCGCTTCGCCTGAACTGGTCGGCCGTGATCTCGAAAGCCTACAGTGAGACTCCGGATAATGCGGAAGTTTTTCTTCAAGGTACCCACGTACAGACCTCAGGAGCAGCTACCCGGCGTTGGGAACACAATTCAGATAAAGATAAGGCGGGATATGTAGACCTGATGTACAAGCTGAAACTGGACGGTGGTTCTGTCTTTGATTTCTCTGTCGGAGGTATGTACCGTGACAAGAAGCGTAACAGTTTTTTCAATGAATACACCTTCAACTCGGCGACAGGAGTGAAAGACCCACAATATCAGGGGGAAGACTGGAATAATTACGATGAGATTCTGTTTACTCCCTTGAAATACGGTAACATCAGTGACCCGTTGAACTACGATGCTTCCGAAAAGATTGGCGCAGGCTACGGAATGGTGAAATACACGTATCGGAAATGGGAATTCATTGCGGGAGTCCGTGTGGAACATACTAACCAAGGGTATGTATTAAAATTCCCTACGGAAAATGCGAATCCGGAAGGGAACCAGAAATATACGGACGTGCTACCCAGTTTTCATGCGAAATACGGGGTACATAAGAATGCCAACCTGCGTTTCTCCTACGCACGGTCTATCAACCGCCCCAGTTTCTTTGAAATTGTGCCTTACAGCATCATCAATGAAGACTACAAAGAAAAAGGTAATCCGGATTTGAAGCATACCGTAGCCGACAACATTGACCTGCGCTATGAATATTTCCCGAAATCATCCGAACAGTTTATGGTGGGCATGTTCTACAAACGGTTGCAGAATCCGATTGAATATGGGCTGTTGAACGAAGGACAGGATACCTACTACAAGCCGATGAACTTCGGAGATGCGACCAACCTGGGCGTGGAAGTGGATATCATGAAATACTTCAACTGGTTCGGTATCAAGGCCAATTATACGTATACTCACTCTACGATTACGACCGAGAAGCGTACCATGGCCGGCAATGATGTGAAGACTGTTTCGCAGACCCGTCCGTTGTTCGGGCAAGCGGCTCATGTGGCAAATTTGTCGTTGCTTTTCAAAAGCACCAAATATGGTTGGGAAGGACAGATTGCCGGAAGTTACACCGGAAAACGTTTGAGCGACATTTCCAACTGGTATAACGATGATATTTGGGAAGACGGTTACATGCAGCTGGATGCGTCTGTAGAAAAGAGTTTCAAGAACGGCATCAGTCTGTTTGCCAAGGCCTCTAATTTGTTGGACACTCCTTTGTTGAGATTTATCCAAAACGGTCCGCATACAGAAGGTGTCACTTCCGAACGAAAGGATGGCAATGTCATTGAGCGCAAGGAATGGCATGGACAGTCGTTTATGCTGGGAATCAGATATAAATTATAATCAAATATAAATATTGACTAATAACTAATTTATTACGAAATGAAACTGAAAAATTATTTGCTGGCAAGTACAGCTTTGGTAGCGTTGTCTTTTATGACCGCTTGTACGGAAGAAGATCCAATCTCTAATAGTGACGGTACCGAGAATACGGATGGAAATGATGAGAACAATGGGGGAAACAATGAAGAGAACACTGACAATGTCATTGTTTGGCCTGCCGATACAATCGTAAAACTTGAGGGACATTATACAGTGCCCGAAGGAAAAAGCCTGGTAATTAAGGAAGGTGTTCAGGTGATTGTCAGTACAAATGGTGTAGGAGCCAACCACGCTCCGATTGAGTTTACTGTCAATGGTAACTTGTATTGTGAGGGTACGGCCGAAAAGCCGGTTTTGTTCTCCATTCCGGAAAGCGAACGTACGGAGGAAAATATATTCGCAGGTATGTGGGGTGGAATTGTCGCCACTTCTACTTGTGGTGAAATGTTAATCGATCATACGATTATTGAATATACAGGAGCACAGGTAATAGAAGGTTCTCCGGCTGCCAGTGCAGGTATCTATACAGCAGGTGACGATGCTTATCCGCAGATTACAACCGATAACATCAATGGGCGTTATGTAATTACCAATTCCATCCTGCGCAATGGTTGGTCAGACGGTATTTACTTGATGGGTGGAAATGCCATTGTAGCCAATAATATTTTTGCTGCTAACGGATACGACGGGGCAGAAGCAGTCAATGTAAAAGCTGGTTGCGTAGTAGATGTGGCAGGAAATGTCATGTTCAGTCCGAATACCAATGGCTTGAAGTTATCTAGTTCTGGTCAGAGTGATGAACGTGCGATGGCTAAAATCCAGGCCTACAACAACACCATCATCAATGCCGGATGGCGTCGTGACGGTGAAAAAGGAGGATGTGTGTACGTAGAAAAGAATGCGTTGGCAAATGTCTTTAATAACCTGATGGTGAACTGTAAGTTCAGAGCGATGACTCCGAGTTTTGACATTCCGAATAATGTGGATGAAGGTTATAACGACCAGTCTGTTATTGATTATAACTATTATGCTTCTGGAACTCAGAAGAGTGACGTGGTGTTTGCAGAAGAGTCTGGTGTAGCGTATGCTTGGGAAGGATATGCATACGCACATAAAAACTATTATGAAGGCGTGGTGGATGCACACAGCGTGATTACCAAAACTGCTGAAGAATGTGCTGTTAATGACCCGAAATTCGTGAATTTCCCGATTAACGAGGTAGCCTTGACAGATTATGTATACAATAATGCATGGGATTTCCATGTGCAGGCTGGTTCTCCGGTACTGACAGGCGCCTATGACGGAAATGATGTGGCATTGGCCCCTTATTTTGGAACAGAAGGCCTGAGCGTAAATGGTAAGACTTATACTTCTCCGAAAGTGGAAGCTCGTTTCGGGGCGTATGGAACAAAATGATAAATTCCTTTTCTAGGTTTTGTTAGGGCAGTCAGAATGACTGCGTTTTCCTCAGTTGAATAAGTCCGGACAGTCTGTTTCGGGCTTATTCTTTGAATTCTCAATTCGTTTAAATGCTTGATTTATGATTTCACTGAAAAAACTTTTCTGGACATGTTGTTTGTCCTTGTCTGTACTGGTGGCGTTTGCGCAGGATGCTTCTGCATGGAAGGCATTGGAAAAGCCGGTAAACTTTCTGTTGGCCAATGACTTGGGACGTAACGGTTATTACGACCAGAAGCCTATCGCCGAACTGATGGGACAGATGGCAGAGAATGTCGATATTGAAGCCGTGGTGGCTGCGGGGGATGTACACCATTTTGAAGGTGTCCGCAGCGTGAACGATCCGTTGTGGATGACCAACTATGAACTGATATACAGTCATCCGGAGCTGATGATTCCCTGGTATCCGGTCATGGGAAACCATGAATACCGTGGCAATACTCAGGCTGTATTGGATTACGCCCAGGTGAGTGCTCGTTGGGAGATACCCGCCCGTTACTATACCAAGGTGTTGGAAAACGACGATGTCACCGTGCGTTTGGTGTTGATTGATACAGCTCCTCTGCTGGACAAATACCGGAAAGACACCGAGAAATATCCGGATGCCTGCAAGCAGGATATGGACAAGCAGTTGGCGTGGATGGATTCTGTGCTCACTGTAGCCAAGGAAGACTGGGTGCTGATAGTAGGTCATCATCCGATTTTTGCAGATACCGACAAGAGCGACGCGGAACGTCTGGATATGGAAAAACGAGTGGACACCATTTTGCGTAAACATAAAAATGTAAATATGTACTTGTGCGGTCATATTCATAACTTCCAGCACATCCGCAAGCCTGGAAGTTCCATCGATTACGTAGTAAACTCATCCGGTTCCTTAAGCCGTAAGGTAAAAGCGGTCGACGGAACTCAGTTCTGTAGCAGTGAATCCGGTTTCTCTTTGGTTTCGGCCGATAAGAAAGAACTGTGTCTGCACATGATAAATAAAGACGGAAAGGTGATTTATACGGTCCGTCAGACCCGATAAATCGGTCTGTTTAGGTAGCCCTCTACTGGTAAAATGAGGTTTAATAAAATATTTTAGGACATTAGTGTCCAATAAAAATGGACGAGTTAAAAAATTAATCAAATAGTCCTTCAA